>Ga0209540_10000068_pt1 | contig 140044 bp, 116 predicted proteins | sample BarGraIncu01121A_FD_184501 | JGI IMG/M metagenome (GOLD analysis project Ga0209540, IMG submission 184501) | Arctic peat soil microbial communities from Barrow, Alaska - Barrow Graham LP Incubations 011-21A (SPAdes) (version 2) | ecosystem: Environmental > Terrestrial > Soil > Wetlands > Peat...
GTTCCATCTGTAGCGGCAACCAGAGAGGAATACATTACAGCCATGGCATCATCTTCGTAACCCAGCGTGAAACTACAATTGGTATCAATTCCGGTAGAGCCGATTCCGGCAAATGCTTTTATTGTTTTGGGTTTCCCAAGCATTAACAAAGCCATAAATAAGGGATAAATACCCAAATCGAGTAAGGATCCGCCAATTAATTCCTTATTGAAAAATCGATTCGTCGGGTCGAAGGGTTTTTGATCTCCCAAATTGCTGGTAAACAGTTTTATCTTGCCTAGTTGTCCCCATTCAATAATATCTTTGGCTTTAACCACCCGTGGATTAAATCTAGTCCAAAGTGCTTCCATAAGAAAAACCCCTTTTTCACGGGCAGCGTCTATCATCAAACGTACCTCCCATCCATTCACAGCAAAAGGTTTTTCGCATAACACATGTTTACCCTTGCTTATACACATCAATGTATTTTCACAATGATAGTTATGTGGCGTGGCAATATAGACAATGTCTATATCAGGATCATTGGCCAGTTCTTCATAACTCCCGTATGCTTTACAGTTATGTTTAGCTGCAAATTCATTGGCTGTATCCATACTCCTCGATGCCACCGCGTAAAGCCGGGATTGTAATACCAAAGGCAATGCATCTGCCATTTTTTGTGCTATATACCCAGTTCCTATGATACCCCAATTATATCTTTTCATTGAATTTATGTTTTATATGTGAGTTTGTTTTTTGTTATCGTTCGTATTATCACTGAAATAATTCCATATAAAATAATCATTTCACCAATTCCAAAAAGCAACCAATTAAAATTAGTTGGTATAAACTGTGAAGCCATCGGTCCAAAGTCGCTATCTTTCGACAAAGACCAGGATAAGGAATGAAAATTGTTTTGGGTGATTATTATAAAATAATCCAGAATAAAAGAACAAAAGATAAGCGTAGCCCCAAGGAGTATCATTCCCCATTCTAATAATTTAATTTTGAAGAAGGAAACTGTATCCTTCAGATAAATGAAACTCATTGCAAAAAATATCATGGTGATAGAACATATTAGCGGAGCCAACACAGGACTTATCCAGGGTACCGGTATCAGAAATAAAATATCCCAGGTCATAAATGAAGATGGCCAGTCCAGAAATACTTTTAAACCGGCATAATAAGTAATATCCCATATGGCAAAGCAAAACAGGAAGTATAAGAAACGTTGCAGATTATCTTTACCTACCAGAATACTTAAAACAACAAGCATAATGATGGTAGCGATTTCCCTTATCCATTCTATCATCATCATTTCAGGTGTAAAAAACTTTAAAGGAAAATCAAACCCCGTCGGGTAATATATCTGTCGGAGATAGACAACCACTATGGACTCAAGCACTCCCATGGCTATGCAAAAAATACCGGGATAAATGAAAGTTCGATAAATCTGAGTTAATGACTTTTTCATAGTACTTTATATTTACATTATCGATATCTGTTAAATACACATTCAGTTCCCGGATGATTTTTTAGCTTAACATTCTTAGCTTTTTCTTTTCAATATTGTCTTTGAGATATAACAAAATCATTTGAATTGAGTTTCAACTTCAAAATGTTTAAGCTAGCATTTATACCATATTATTTATCTTTCATCTTTTCCATACTACTTAAATTGTTTTTTTCCAACCCAGGATTAAAACCTATCATTAAATTTTGCTTGAAGTTTTCAATGACTTTTAATAGTTTCACCTTTTCACCTGTTGTACGATAATAATCTGCTAATAGATAATAAGAATATCCATATAATCCGATAATTCCAGAAGCTCTTGGCTGGTCATTTTCGATAATCGTTTTTAGCTTTTCAAGTTTGGTATTGAAGACCAACTTTTCAAGTATGCTTTTGTCAAATTTAAACCTGGTATTTTCTGTTTTCAAAGGGGTTAATCTTGAAACCAGTCCACAATTTTGTAGATTAGTCTCTAATCCAGCTAAGAAATAATCCTCGTAGGTATTGGTAAAAAAGATGGGTCTTTCCCAATTATTTGTTTCAACAATATTTAATAAAATGGTTCTGGTTGGACTTAAATAGGTTCTTTTGTGTTGTTTTTCACCTTCGATTTTCGACCTCATACGGTTTGAACTGAAATCCGGCTCTATTACCCAGTTCATTTTATAGTCTTTATTTAAGGAGTATTTTGTCAATAACGAATTTGGTACAGGCAAACTAACGGTCAAGGTATCCCATTTGTACGGATGGATATCCATGATTTGTTCTTTTGTCAGACCTGTTTTTAAACCCCGAATGACTTTTGAAAATTCATTCTCTGTTAATGCCAGAATAAAGGATGGACGATCGATAAGTCCAATTGGAACAATCGTTATATCTTTTCTATAATTATCATGTAATTGCACAAACAGGCAGATATTTAACGGGAAATCGCCGTGCGTAAAAAGAATAGCATTGCTATCGCAGGAATTCAACATATTTTTACCCATTTCAATACCCCATTCAGGTATTGCGCCCCTATTATATGCTTTTTCGTAATAGTACTTAACTTTTTCAGGATTATTATTCTGATACTCCTTAAATGCAGCCGCAGCACATTCAGCGAAGTAAAAATACTTAGCATCACCATATTTGGGGTTTATTTCTAATGCTTTATCAAAATAACTTAATACTTTATTTGAGTAATCGGCATCATACCCTTTTAAAGGACGACTGTCGTAAGCATTATAATGATTAAAAAATCCCAGATAATAGTATATCTCGGCATCTTTGGGATTTTCAATTAATGCTTTTTCCATTAAACTAATAGACTGAACATAGTTCTCCTTCTTGAATTGTTCTTTCGATTGTTCTTTCAGACTTAGTCCTTGAGCAAAAGTCAGATTGCAAACAAAAATGAAAAGCAGTAAACATTTGATTTTATTCATTATTGTAATATTGAATAGAAATTAATATTTTGTTTGTGATGTGCTGTTTGAGTATTTTATAGCTTTCCTTCGAATAAAGAGTCCAAAGTCCCCATCTTTTGACTATATTATGATGAATATAACGAGTTTTCTGTTAACGTTGCAAATATAGGTTTTTTTCGTTAATTACAGTTATATTCTTGTGTCTTTTCTAAGGGAAAGGGCGTTTAAATATTAGCAGGAGTGTGACTTGTTGAGCGATTAGTACAATGCCAGATAATCCACCGTTTTGATTACTTGTGCATAAGTAGCATTTAATGCAGCCAGAAAAGCAGTATGAACATCGGTTGCTTTTACCTTTTCGCCATTTATTTCAAGATTTTTGGTGGCACAGGCATCCCCAATTAATATGCAGTTATATCCAAAGTCATTAACTGCACGGGTCGTGGCGTCAATGCACATATGTGTCATCATACCACAAATAACCAGATTAGTGATTTCTTTCTCTTTCAGATAACTCAACAATTCTGTTTCTCGAAAACTGTTTGGAAAATGTTTTACGATTACTTTCTCGTCAACGGTAGGTAGAACATTTTTATGAATTTCAACTCCAATGGTGTCGGGTAAAAAGAAACTAGCATCGGGTTTTGTAGCAATATGCTGAATGTGAATAACAGGCAAATTCTCTTTTCTGAATTTCTCCAATATCAGTTTCGCATTTTCACATGCAGTATCTGCATTTACAAGTGTCATTGTTCCACCTTCAAAATAGTCATTCTGAAGGTCGATAAGCAGTAGGACTGTTTTATTCAACATTTTGGTTTGAGTTTTATATCTGATTTTATAGTGCAAAAGTAAAATTAAAAAATCAGAAAGTGAGCGTTACGAAACAAATAATATAGGTCAGCAGAACAATTACCGGAAGCCTGGAGATTATCAGAATACATCGAGGTGGATTGCGCATTAAATGCGCCCGGAAGATAAATGTATATCTAAAGTTGCTGTATTGGATTGTATCATTTTTTTTTCAGGGCGCAAATTTCTCGTTTATTTTCTATCAAAAAAAAAGTACAAATCCATTCCGAACGGGTACTTAAATTATTCTTTCTTTAATTCTACCCTTACATAAATCGGTAAATTTCCAAGCTCAATTTTCTGAATATTGTAACTATTCCTGAATTTTGTCCGCTTCATAATTCCCTCAAATTCAGGAATAGAATAAGTCATACTCAGTTGCTTTTCTAAAAAATATTTTGATAAAATCTTCAGAACAAAATTGTATCCTTTTAGATTCTCTTGCAATCTTGAACTTAATAATTCTTTGTTGTAATCCTTGTTTGTTTCGAAAATATAAGATGTCATCCCAGACTTCATAATCCTGAAAATCTCATTAATGCCTTCAACCGGTTTATCCCAATTATAAAAGCTTCCAGAACTTACGATACAATTAAAAAAGTTATCTTCATACTCTGTTTTAACAATATTGCCAACTCGTAAATCCACATTTTCAATATTATGCAGATTTTGTCTGGCCACTTTAAGCATTGATTCAGAAATATCAAGGCCAAACAAATCAATTTGCGGATTTTTTTTATTAATAGCATACAACAATCTTCCCGGACCTGTTCCAATATCCAATAATCTGCCTTGATTTATAAAACTATCTATAAATACAGAAATCTCTTCAAAAGAATTATTCACACCTTTAACACTTGTCAGATTATCATAAAATCTGGCCGCAAAAAATGGCATGTTTATATATTGTTTTTCTCCTCGTGTTTTCATGGTTGTATGATTTTCGTTTTATTACTTCGGATAGTGGTATGCGACCTGAGGAACGGCGTGGAGACGAACCTATTCAGTGTTATATATCTCATCAACCATTATATTACTTTTACTTAATTATTAGTTCCAATTGAAAGGGACGATAATTTGCGTTTAACTTTTGATCCCTTGTTCGGCGTAGTCTCCATCCACGATAGCTATCGGGATACGTCGGGTTAGAAACAAGGCTCTGCCTTGTAAATCTTTATTTTGACCGAAGCCTAAGTTTTAATATGGAAAGCAAGAACTTTCCTTCTAACATGACATATCCCGATAGCTATCGCGTATGGAAACTACACCAAACAACACACGCTACGACCAACCGAGGCGTGTGTCAGGTGTTCTTATTTTTCAATCTTTAGTTATAATTTTCAACTCTCTTAAAACTTCTTTTGTCAATTCAATTCGTGTCTGTCCAAATGTTTTTATATCTGTATTCTCATTTGAAGCAACATTCGTTGCAAAAAAATATACGTTATTTTTTGTCTCAATATAACCTACAAACCATGTTACGTTTTCTTTCTGTCGAACAGCCCAACCTGTTTTTCCACTAATTGTATAATTATTGCCAACTTCATATTGCATAATCTGTTTAACCTGCTTCATCGATTCTACCCTGATTGGCAATTCTAAATTGTATAGTTTCTTTAAAAAATATATTTGTTGATATTGTGTTATTACCGAATTTCCTTCTAACCAAAACTTGTCAATATTCTGAGCATTAATATCTAAGTTCCCATAATTAAAAAGTTGAGTATAATACCTCATTTTCTCGACTCCGACACGTCGTGCAATTTCTTGATAAACAGGTACGGCGGAAACTTTAAAGGCTTCTTTAATTGTCATGTCTTTTTCCCAAGTCGAAAAAGCTCTTTTTTCTCCGTTCCACTTGAACACGGTTTCTGTTGTCGCAATACCACTTTCAAGCGCAATCAATGTATTTGGAATTTTAAAAGTCGAGGCTGGGCAAAAAGCGATATTACATCTTTCCAAATTATATCCAGAATAAATATTGTCATTTTGATTATAAATTAGAATTGAGCCTTCAATCTTAAACTTGTCGAATATCTTTTTCAATTCAGGAATTTCTTTTGGTTGACTTGCAAAGCAATTCACTGCAAAACTCATTATCGCTATTATTAATCCTTTTCTTCTATTCATTTTCTTTGTTTCAAATAGGTTAGTTTTTTTTAGCATGACTGCTAACAGTCGGCGGTATGCGACGTGAGGGACTTCGTGAAGACGAACCTATCACCCGTTACAAACCTTGCCAGCGAGAACTGCACTTGCAAATTGCGCTGAAACCCCCATGGCGTATGACCGCTTGTTAGCGGGCGTAATTTTTTATTGTTTTAATCATTGTTATTCTTGTTAATAAAATATTAGTCAAAATCAATGTTAATCCCCCAATCAATACAATTCCCCATAACATTGACCTTGTAACCTCAAAACTTAATCCTAATACATTTTGAATCATCCCTGACGCTCCGTTATCATATATTGCCAAAAATCCAGACGAGATACAAACAAAAGTCATTATCAGACCTGCAAAAATTGACACTTGATTTATTAGCTTTGGGTGTTTTTCTGATTCTACTTTATTAAAACAAATCCTATTACCAAAATAGTATCCAGCTAACAATCCCAAAAATGCATTGAAAACTGGAAGTCCCATAAAAAATCCATAAACAAAAATATTATACACTAGATAAATCGAAGCTATTATCCAAATGGGTAAATTAAATCTACGATTAATCCAGCTTTTTAAAAATTTAAGGTCTATTAAACCACCTATTAATAATCCACTTACCAAATATATGAAAGGCCTACTTTCAGACTTATCAAACAATACCCAAATGGTTACTGACAATAATCCTAAAGACAATGGAAATATGCTTCCAATAATCAATCCATTAATTTTCTTTTCAAAATTTTTCATAAGTGCGATTTTTTTATTATGCCCTAACGACCGAGGCGTGTGTTAGCGGCTAGGTTTTTCTGTCATAATGGTTCCGTTAAATCTTTTCATTTGCGTATAAACTGTCGTTCCAAGCAAATGCCATTCAACTATTCCTGTTACAGAATAATTGTATTTATTGTTGTCATTAGTTTTGTCTATTTCGATTGATTTTGGAATCCACTCTGTCCCGGCAATAAAACCACTATTTGAAGTAGAAGCACTTAGTGGAACAATATTATCATTTCTATCTTTTCCGTATAAAACCACCAATTCGTAACTTGTCACTAAGTTTTTTTCCATTTCGATTCGTTGAAATGCAGGTATATGTAGAGTTAAGCTGTCTTCAGAAGTGTTGTTCCATGTTTTTGTTTGATTTGAATTTGCTGTTTTTCTATAACTGTCTTTGTTTGCATTTCCGATAAATGAAAGAAGCGTAAGTACAAAAAAGACAGTAACAAATAGGCCCATTTTCTCTCGAACAAGTTTTGTTACTTTAATGCAAATTGTCAGAAAGTAAATGATAAGTCCAATATTCAATAATCCCCAAATTAAGTATATCATAGTCGAGTTTTATATATTTTGTTTGTTTCCCCACGCTGCCGCACGTCCCGATAGCTATCGGGAGCATCGTGTGGCAAAACTAAATTAGAATCACATTATCCCTCTTTACTCCAAGTTTGCACTCGCTGAATAGTTCAAGTCTGAGTGAAACGGAGACTTGGACTCCTAATTTGGAAGTTTTCAACTTCTGTTGTCAGTTTCTAAACTGACTTATTCTCAGTCCAAGTTACACTTCGTTAAACTTGAACTATAGTTTGTTTTGTCTCCTATACATGGACCAATAAGGGACAGGCTTTGTATTTTTATTAACATACTTTGAACGTTCAACTAAGTTTTTCTAATTTATTTTTTATTGAAAAACAGTTCGTTTAGATTAATGCTAAACGCTGTAATCAAATTCTCGGGAATATATAAGTAGTCTTTTGACTTGTTTTTTAATGCTCCTACGTATTGGAACTGGAGTTTTAAAAATTTATATTTAAATCCCAACGTTATTGCCGGTTCAATAAAATAATAATCGGAGTGCACTAAATTCTGAAAATTAAAATACTGATAAAACATTGTTCTATCGTAATCTGTGTCGAGGCTCATTAAGGGCTTTATTGTATAACTCAGGTGAGTAAAGCGCACAGAATAAGTAAGTTCGTAAAAACTCGACTTTAAAATACCAATGCTCGGTTGAATAAACTGACGATTTAACCCTAAATTGTAATATGCGTTATTTTGATTTAATTGACCAAAACCTACACCCACATTTAAGCCGGTGTATAATCCGGTATTGTATTTTTTAAAATACAGAATTTCATTGTCCCAAATGTAATCATTTCCAAACCCGTTACTATTTTCATGGGACGTGATGTCAAAACTATTTAAGCTGGAATAAAGTCCTATATTATCAGTAATTGCATATCCAGCCTCTATACCCGCTCCATTGTACATACCTGTATTTACCGCCAATATGGCATCGCCTTTTTTCTCAAATACCATCACATTTTGTTTAGTAGGCAAATAGTAATAGGACTGGCAGGATGTAAAGGCCAGCATTATGAACAGACAAATTGAAAGATAGTTGTATTTCATAAGGGCAGCATTTACTTGTTAAACATTTCGGGAAGTATTGTCAACTCATTATGGTTTTCTTTCATACTGTGATCATAATATCCCGAATAAAAAGTATAATTCCAGGCTGACTTTGTATTGTAATAGTGTGGGGCAACGAATGTGCTGTCGCCCTTGTTCAACCGGTAAATCCTTATTTTCGATACATACTTATTAAAATCTTTCTCACTTATCCATAGACCTGTTATCTGCGAATCATCAAAACTATACCAGCTTGACATAGACTTAGGAACTGAATCTGTTACTCTTCGATAATAAGTACTTATGGGTTCAAGAAAACCATATTTAACATAGATAGTTGAGTCCGTTTCGTTATGAATGATTAATGTCTCAATTACTTTAGGATAACTACTGTTATCCATACAACCTATTAGAAATAAAACGGTTGTCAAAAGACATATTCCAACAATTAAGAATCTATTACTCGTTTTCATTTATAGTAGTTTAATAAGTTTGTCAATAATACTGAGCGACCCCTTTTTGTTTCAGGTTTGCACTCACTTGGATAGTTCAAGTCTGAGCGAAGCGGAGACTTCCCGACAAATATCGGGACAAGTGAACTCATAATTTGGAAGTACCGGGAAATCGGCATGTTCCATTTTCAACTTCTGTTGTCAGTTTATAAACTGACTTATTTTCAGTCCAAGTTACAAACTTGAACTATAGTTAGGTATGTCTCCTATACTTGGACTAAAAAGTTTCATACTGCCCTCTGGATAGTTTACAAACCTGGACGAAATAAGTCCTCTTGTTAATTCTGTCCTTTGTGCTCATTCTATTCTTTATTTTATTTGCTCAGTACTTTTATTCCCGAACAAAGCGTGAGGTTTTTCGCTGAATCTGTCACGCATTAAACAAACTGTAAGAAAGATGAATCCTATAAAGACCAGCAAAATAAGAAATTGACTTTTAGACGTTTTTTGAATATCCTGTTTTTGTTTTACATCACAAACTTCACCCGGACAGTATTGTACTTTATCTTTAAAAAAGAGGGGATAAAACATACATCCTAAACAAATTCCAAAAACCGATTCAAAAAATAGGAATATAAGGCAAATCAGGCAGATAATACCTGTAAATGGACTAAAGGCATTTACGATAACAAAAAAGAAAAACATGATAGCCGATAAGGCTACACCAATTATCCAGGCAAACTTTTTTTGGACAGCTCCAACATATTCCGGTGTTTGATTTTGAACAATTAAACGTGCTAAAATCAGAGTAGGCGAAAATTTAGGATTTATAAAAACCCGTATCATAAAATCTGTGAGGAAAAAGGTTATTACATACTTTATCGGAATAAAGTTCCCTTTAAACAGGATGAACATTAATGACGTGAAGGTCACTAGAAATAAGATTCCTGCGGCTGCCCGTATTTCCCGCTCGTTTAAAACCGGGATGTTATATCCTTCCACATCTTCACCGAATTTGATTAATTTTTTCATTTTAGTTTTCATCATTGATACAATTAAAATTCTTGGGACATATTAATATTTAATGTGTTACAGCTATCACAACATTTCCTTTTTTGTGACCTTCTTCAACGTAAGCATGAACCTCTTTTTCCTCCAGGTTTGTTTCATACTACCCTGTGTGTGCAATTTTATAAACTTGGACGAAATAAGAGACCCGCGCCAGCAAGGCGACTACGCCGAACAACACACGCTACGACCAACTGGAGCTCTAAATCGTTAGCTTATTAAATGTTTTTTCTGTCAAGTTACTTTTCTATCAAATTACTGAAGTTAAATACTTTTTCCTTTCCGTAATATAAACAGACCAAATAAAAGGCCAGCAATAAACATTGCAATTCCCGCATTTCTTGAAAGTTCTGCCGGAAAAAAAATTACCCAAATGCCAAGAAGAATAAATCCAAAACTTAAAATCAATGAAGAATATTTGAAAATAAGATTGGACATACTCAATAAAATTTCTGTCAATTTAAACATGTTGTAAACTAGTTTTACGGTTAATATTCAGTTTGCTAAATTAAAAAAAAACATTCATTTATGATACTCCCATGTGAAATTTAAATTATATGAACCACCATGTTCGACCCATCGCTGCCGCACGTCCCGATAGCTATCGGGAGCATCGTGTGGTAGAACTGACTCATCTATTTTATTTCAATTATTTAGGCTCTCTTTCCCACGCGATACAATCGCACGGGAGCGGGGGTTTATTTCCAAGTTTTCTCTCCTGAATTCATCTTTTTGAGAGTTTCTTCATATCCTTTTGTGTCTGACTTTGTGCTTTTTGCAAAATTCAATGCTTCTGTTTCTTTAATTATGGCTTTTTCATTCTGCCCCAACTTATATAGTAGGTTTGCGTAAGTGTCTACATACAAGTGATTGTCAGGATAAATCTCTAGTGAACGTTTTGACCATCTTAAAGCATTTTCAAGAGCTTTAACGTCAGTTACTTTTTCAAAGAAACCCCAGGCAACCTCGTTTAATGCCAGACTATATTTATTGCGTAAAGCATGTGCCATATAATCTGTGAGTTGTGCCAACTGAGTAGAATCTATTTTTCCAATCAATGCCTTTCTTTGTGAAGTCTCAAATAACTGTAGTACTTTCTTGTCATTTTTTGCTATAGAGTCGGAAGTAACGGTCATCAATGAAGCGTCACAATAAATGGTAGCGTTGCTTATATATTTATTCAAATCGTTTGTTTTCAAGTAATAATTCATGTACAACTCTTCCTTTAGCTTCGACTGTGGAGTTTTTGGTAATTTCTCGTTAGCATCTACCACTTGTTGTAGCAACTGTTCATTCTTGCTTTTACACGCTTCTCGAAATGAATTATCAATTGCGCCAATCATGAACACATAAACATATCCGCCCAGTTTGGGAAAAAACAAAGTTTTATTATCCTGTAAATTTTTAAATGCCAATGAATTTATAGTTATATTGCGGATTTCTTTGTGATAAATTTGTATGATTTTGTCAGAAACTCGTTGGTCGTTGGGTAGTAGTGCCAGGTATTCGTCAAAAAGTTGCGTAGTTGATTTACCTAGTTTTGAACGTTTATTTATATAATCCAACATAAATGTTGAATCGTTTTTCTTTACAACATATTCCTTTTCCCATTCGGAAAGAGGTTTAGGGTCATTCATGTCGGCAATGGCTGTCTTTGATACGGCAATAAACTTTTCAGCTTCCATAGAGCCCACAGACCTTGAAAATAACGTTCCATCGGCTTTGATAAACAGGTAGGTCGGATAAGACGTAACTTCATACTTTTTTGCGATTTCAATACCCTCACCTTTTTCTGCATCAATTTGGTAACAAACAAAGTTTGCGTTAAAGACTTTCCCGACCTCTGCAAGTGGAAAAATCTCTTTGCTCATCTTTTTGCAAGGACCGCACCAAGATGTATAAACATCGATAAAAATTGGTTTATTAGTTTGTTTTGCTTTTTCAAGCACTTCTTTCCAAGTTCCGTGTTCAAACTCTATTCCTTGCGAGAATCCAAATAATGAGAATAATAATACGGAAATAATAAGCAACTGTTTTTTCATAAATTATAATTTTGTTTGTTTCTGTTTTCAAGTAAAATGGTCAATTTAAGTGCAGATTGTTCCAAAACTTCTCAAAGTCTTTTTTTTTCTACACTTACCGCTAATGACCGAGGCTATGGGCATTTGGTCTTGCCTCTGGCTATACGGGAGCGTACACTGTCCGTCAGCTGACGGACAAGGTGAATGCGGGAGCAAAACCTGCTGAATTCACGTCAGCCAGCCAATGACCATAGAGACGTGTGTTATAGCCAGTTTTTTAGTTGATCTTTTTTGAATTGCTAATATTTAAATTATACCAGTCAATTTTTCGTGAAAAATACATTACAAGTCCAAGTATTATAAAGATTCCGATACTTCCAATCAATAAACTGTAGTCCTGTAATTGAATAATGACGAAAATGAAAGTATATAGTATTGTCAAAATACCAATCATTAAATAAGTCAAATCACGTGATTTTAGAATCGCTTGAACGTAACCAGCTACGAGTAATAATGTTGAAACCGCAGATATAATATATGCTATGTTGTAATTTAGATGTTCTGAAATAGAAAGTAACAAAGTAAAAAATACAACTAAGGAAATTCCAACTAAAATATATTGAATAGGATGAATATAAACCTTATTCAGTACCTCAATAAAGAAAAATACCAAGAAAGTTAAGCCTATAAATAAGATTGCATATTGAATTGATCTGTAAGACTTTTGATAATTGTCAACTGGAACTAGTAAATCTATTCCAAAAGCTGAATCTTCTATCTTATATTTGTTTCCAGTCCAAGATTGAGGAAAATTTCTATTCAAATGTAACACATTCCAATTAGCTTTAAACCCAGTCTCCGTTACGGTTCGGCTGTCCGGAAGAAAAGCTCCATTAAAGCTTGGATTTGACCAATTTGATGTGATATTTATATCAGTAACTTTTCCAACTGGAGTAAAATATAATAACTGACTCCCTTTAAGATTTAGACTTAGATTAAAACTATAAATAGAGCTATCTTTATCGTCCAATTTTACTAATGCATTTATTCCGCTTGCTGCAACGTCGTTAGATGAAATACCTGGATTAAAAGGAATCTTTGTATCATTCCAAGTTAAATTCACTTGTTCTTCAATTCCTCTTAAATCGTTTATGCCAATTATTAATTCAGCTTTATCCAATAAAATGTTTTTAGGCTCTATGTCTAAAGAAGCTAAGTCAATTTTGTTGAACAAACCAGAAATATTAAGTTTAGAGTTATAAACTACAACTTCATATATACTTCGATATCTTTTCTCAGGAGAAATATTTCCTTCTATATTTAATTTTGAAGGTAAAATATGTATATATTCTTTTATCTGAACAATCTTTTCAGTTGAGTCCTTTCCTGAAAATTGTTTAACATATTTGTAGTACGGAATTGAAATTATTGGTCCCATAATTGTCTGTTTGTCTCCCCATTTACTACTAACTTCACTAATAGCTTTGTTTTGAGTAGACTCTCTTTCTGAAACTAAATCTTTAATCATTGCTGTTGGTATAAGCAAAAATAGTGAGATTATTACAATTGCAACCAGTTTAAAATAAATGTTGTCTTTCAATGTGTTCATATTTTTAGTATTTGATTTTTTGATTTTTTAAAATTGGCTATAACGACCGAGACTATGGGCATTTGGTCTTGCGTCTGGCTATACGGGAGCATTCGCTGTCCGTCAGCCAATGCACCTTCGCTGCCGCACGATTGCATCGGTGTGGTAGAACTGACTCATCTATTTTATTTCAATTATTTAGGCTCTCTTTCCCACGCGATACAATCGCGCGGGAGCGGGGGAATTTATGTCTGATTCAAATATATTCAGTCCCTGTGTTAGCTGCATGTTATTATTTATTCATTGAGTTTAATACTATTTATATTTGAATATTTTCAACTGAGATTGTAAAAGTATTTCCACCAATCTCAATGATTTTTCCAGCAATCTTGAAAGCTTGTTTTTTTCGTGCAATTTTAAAAAAAGGATATTCCTCAATATCAATATCAAAATAAACCCATGGATAGTTACCCTTGTAAAGTGTTGTAACATGATATTTATTGTCTTTTAATTTTCTTAGAGAGTCAAAGCGAACAATCCACTTAACACTTAATCCTAAATAACTTGATTTGATATTTTCTTCTAAATATGGCAATGAATTATTTATCTCATTAGCAATATCTTTTGCATCTAATTCTACAATATTACAAACCTCAATAATATCCTTATTACTTGACTTATTTTCAATATCCACTATTTTTATTGATTTATTTTTATCGTTTTTTTCAGATAATAAAAATATCAAACTAATAATAAAACTTATCACCGAAACAATAAATAGAATCAAGGGTTCATAATCCCAGTTAATGCTTTTAGCCCAAAAGAATCCACCAAAAATTCCAGCTATTTCTACAATAATTGTTTTTGAATCACTTATAAATTGTTTCATACCAAATTTATCTCAAGGGTAATTATAGTGCTAAATTTCTAATCAATTACAGGTTACACAAAAAAAATAACTCCTCTTTCCGTTTATCAAATCTCATGTTTTTCAAAGTATTTAACAGTACGCATCGAACTCATAATTGCCGCTAACGACCGAGGTTATGGGCATTTGGCGGTTTGCGGGAGCGTTCACTGTCGCGGAAGCGACAAAGTGAATGCGGGAGTAAAACCCGCCAATTGCACGTCAGCCAGCCAATGACCATACGAGATACTATGTTAGGAACTGTATTTTTATTTCTTTTCAACCGTATCTTTACTCCATTTAACTAGTTCTTCAATTTGTTTGTCAAGTGTATATTCAACTGGTCTCAATGAACCTGTCCACTTTGTAAGACCAGCTAGTTCCAAAATTCCAAGAATCATCCTTATTTTATAGTCTTCTGCTTTTCCTTTGAATATTCGATTCGGAGATAATTCTTGGTCAACAAGTGATTGAAAAATTAAGTCATGATTAATCACGTTTTGATTCTTAAAAGCGTCAATTATTTTTGAAATAATTGCCTTGAAATGGTCAATTGGACAACTATGTTCATATGGGTTTTCTTCTCTTGCGGTAGCAAAAATAGAAGCTCCTCTAATTTGCCATTTATAATATTTTGTACCTACAGTTCTTTCCTCAATTTCCTCTGATAAAATTGAATTTGTGTTTTCGATTTGAGTTTCGGATATAGCTTCCGTTGTCGGTTTGTTCTCTGTTAGCAAAGGTTTTCCACTAATAAGTTGTGAAATCTGGTAAAACGTATTTGATAAATCACGTTTTTCTAGTGTAAAAACAAATTTGTTGTTATCAATTTCTTTAATTGCGTTTATAAATGGAATTCGTAAAAGTTGGATTATACTTTTTATTTCATGTAACTCAATTTCAAGTTCTTGAATTTTTTCTCGACCTGCCAAACTCTCAAATGTAAAATAGCCAAGTTGTGTATTTTGTAGTTTTTCAATTTCTTCAATTATTGTTTTGAATTTTTCAAGAAAACTTCTACTGACAAGGTTTTGACTTAGTAAATCTTCAACTTGTTTTGATAGGTATCCTGCTTCTGCGAACAAATCTTTGAGTTCTAAGAGTGTAAATGGATATTTTGAATGAGCCTTTAATATTTTTATTAATTCTTCTGTAGTGATTAGACTAACATTATATTCTTTAGCTCTTTTTTCAAGGTTTCCACCTGCAAATCCTGGGCCGGCTACAACTACAAAATTTGAGTTATTCTTTTCTTTATGGTCTTTTAGTGATAACCAGTTTATTTGTGCATCACTTATTTTTTCGTTTTTACTTGTCTTTCCATCAACATCAACTTTGTAACTTTCTATTCCAATATTCGCAGTCAATAATACGTCAGTATCTCCTTTCCCTCCAATTGTCTTAGCTTGAAATCCCAAAAACTTAAAAGCATCAGCTAATACAATTTCATATTCTGTCGGTAAGTCACTTTTGTTCTGAGTGTCGTTTAAATTTTGAATGATTTCTTCTAGTGTCATGATATTTCTGTTTTTTTTATTTTTTAATATAGCTGCTAACACCAATATAATCAATTGCTCATATATTTCAATTATAAACTATATTCTATTACTTATGTCCGCTATATATATAGGAATATAAGCAATTGTTATATTTTTCAACCTTTAAAATTACGCACTCTTTTTAACATAAGTGAAATATAACCCGTTCTTATTGATAAAGAATTTTATCTTCAAGTTCAGAAAGAAACTTTTCGTGCAGGCAAGGTTTTATAAGGAATGATTTTCACAGTAAAATTCAAAACTTTGGGTTACAGCAACTAAAATTATGCAAACGTACGAAAAACAATTAACATACAACTCATTTTCACCAAATAATTAATAAACTATCGAAATGAATACGGTAAAACAGTAAATAAATAACCGTTTAAGGTTTATGCAGGGGCGGTTATAAGTAGAAATATCACAAATAAGTAGGGTCTATTTCAAGAAAAAGTGATTTATTTCTGTTTTTTTCTCTTATTTGTACACTTTATTCAAAAAATTACTATATTTGCACCGTTTACGGCTTATAATAAAAGCAAATTAAAAGTTAAACCTTTATGGCAGACTGATTCGTGAGAATCGGTCTGCTTTTTGTTTTAATCCTGCTTTATTTTTAATTGCTGTGATTTTTTTATTTTTTTCTCTTATTTGTACATCTTATTCAAAAAATTACTATATTTGCACCGTCGGATGTTTTGACATAACAGATAAAATTTCAAAGTTAAGATTAAATTAAAATGAGACAGACCGGTTCGTGAGAATCGGTCTGCTTTTTTTTGTACTTCTTAGTGTTTCTTAGTGATATCCTGAAATCGTCACTTAACACAAAAAAACCAGACCGTTTCCACGCCTGGTTTTTGTAAATTGTAAAGCTATTATCTGTTCGAACAAAAAGGATATTATTTTCCGGATGTATGTTTGGCTATTTCCACTGCATATACACTTTCGAAACCTTCAAAGTTTGCCCTGAAGATAATCCATTTTCCATCGGGTGAGAAATGTACATTCGGTTCCAACGGATATTGATGATATTTCATATTTACCAATCGCTCATAACGGAAGTGGTCTCCATCGGGAATAAACAGATTGATCCATTTTCCGTCTTTGGCTTTGGCTACTGCCATTGAGTCACCACCATCACCTGCAAAAAATTGCTGATCGGGCGATATGGTATAATGCACACTCCATTGATTTCTTCCCAGTTCATATTTTTTTTCTTTCCCTGTATTTACATCGGTGCCGCCTACAAAAAACTTTTGTCCACGTGGTTGTTGCAAGTCGTACCAGATGACTTTCCCATCGGGGCTAAACCATTCATGACCTGCAATCTCCATGTCCATAGTGCGTTTATGCATCAGTTTCACCTTTTTTGTGTCGAGATTGATAGTCCATATTCTGTCTACTTTTTGCCATGTTCCTTCGTGACAAAACATCAACAAACGCGGATCGACAGGAGAAAACTGCACATGATTTAACCAGGCACTGTCGGTAAATATCTTAGTCAATTCTTTTGTTTTCAGATGAATGGTAAATAAGGTACGCGGAAGTTTTGCTTCATAAATCCGGGTAAAAAAATCACGTTTCAAAGGATAGGCACGTGATATTGCTTTTTCTGCATCCGTTGACCATGCTCCAGCCAATAAAGTTTCGTCGGCATTCAATGTAGTAATGGTTCCTTTAAAACCTACCGGAAAAACATATTCTAAAGTTGTTTTTCGGCTGTCGATATTGATGGAGAATACTGAATCATTGACTTGATAATAGACATTGTGATTCTTTTTACCCACAATCTCTCCGTTTTTGCGAAAGCTTTTTTCTGTCAGTTGATTTATTTTCTGACTTTTCAGATTTACCGTAAACAATTGCATGCCTACTCCATCCGCTTTGTAAGCATCATTTCCATAAAAAATCATGCTGAAATCATCTTTGTCTTTACCGCTGATAAAAGGGTTGTTGTGAAAATAAAAACTGGCTGAATTACCTTCGCGTTGCGTCAACCGCATCACTTTGTGCTGAGTATCTTTGTCTATCCATACCATGGGCATCTTCTTTCCGCCGGTTTGCAATAAGGCTTGGGCAGATAAAGTTCCTGAAAAGACAACTACGAAAAAAAGAATGCAATTTTTTATTACACTACTGGAAATTAGATTCATAAGATTTTTTTTATTAGTTTATTGTGAAACATAATGAAAGAATGATTTAGAACACGACAAATGTAACAATTTTAAATGAGCAAACACTTTTATACTTATAATATTAATTTAGTCACGAAAGTGGATAGCCATTATATTAAATATAAAATCAGTTCTATATTCCTTGTTATTTTAAATTATTATACTTAATTTTACACAGCTATTTTCAATTAAAATTGAATTTAAAACTATACATATTATGTTCTTAGATCGTTTTTTTGAAGACTCGGCAGCATTGTATCCTGACGCAATTGCTATAGAACAAGGTGAAACAAAATTTAAGTATAATCAGGTTGAACAGATTGCCAATAAGCTTGCTCATTTCCTTCAGGAGAAAGGCATAGCACCCGAAGAAAAGGTAGTGATTCTCCTTCCCCGTTGTGCACAGGTACCTATAGCCATGCTTGCCGTTTTAAAAGCAGGAGGTGCCTATATTCCACTCGATCCTGAGATTCCTGCCGACAGGGTGAACTTCATTATGGAAGATTCAGGTGCAAAACTATTCATCACATCTGATCTTATACTCGAACGTATAGGTGCTCAATTAAATCAACACCCACAATTTAACTTCGACCAACAACTTCAGGAACTGGATAAATATCCCGATACAAAACCTGATGTTATCAATCGATCAGCAAATGATCTTTGTTATATCATTTATACTTCGGGAACTACAGGTCAACCCAAAGGAGTATTGCTCGAACATAGGAATGTAGTTAATTATATCCGTGGCGCACAACTTATCTATCCGATAGATAAAACCTACAGAGCACTACAGGGATTTTCTGTTTCATTCGATGCATCTGTCGAAGAAATTTGGGTACCGCTATCGGTAGGAGCAACTATAGTGATAGGAACATTTGAAATCATGCGTTCGGGCGACAGGTTGCCATCTATCCTTAATGAACTGGGGATCACTTTTCTCTCCTGTACTCCTACCCTGTTATCTATGGTAAAGGAAGATATTCCGGGATTAAAAATACTTATCTTTGGTGGGGAAGTCTGTTCGAAAGATTTTGCTTCCCGTTGGTGCAAACCTGGAAGATTGGTTTATAACACCTACGGTCCTACCGAAGCTGCAGTTATTGCTACTTATTCGGTTTTAAAACCTCTGGAAGAAGTCACCATAGGTCTACCACTCGAAGGCTATGATGTGTTGATAGTAAATGAACAATTGAATCTTATTGCTGAGGGTGAAGAAGGAGAAATACTGATAGGTGGCGAAAGTGTAGCACGAGGATATCTGAACAGAGATGAACTCACTTCAAATAAATTTATAGAAACAGATCGTTTCAAAGGAGTTCCTGAGCGTTACTACCGCACGGGAGATCTGGCAAAATATGCACCGAACGGTGAGATCATCTTTTTAGGAAGAGCCGATGCTCAGGTAAAGGTTCGGGGATTCAGAGTAGAGTTAGCTGAAATAGAATGGTTGATTATGCAAACCAGTGGCGTACAAACTGCTGCTGTTGCTTTGGATACCAATACACAACAACTGGCTGCTTATGTGGTAGTTCGTCAGGGTAAAGAGATTAATCGTGAAGGAATAGCGAATCTATTGCGGTTCAAACTTCCCTATTATATGATTCCTTCTACACTTGACATTGTAGAATCACTGCCCATGACTTCGAGTCAGAAAATTGACCGAAAGAAATTGCCGGCTCCGCAAACACCTTTAGGTTTTTCCGCACAAAAAGAAATAATACCGCCCAAAACCGATATCGAACGAGCCATGGTAAAAATCATTGCTAAAAACATTCATCGCGATGATATTTCTATGGACGATAATTTCTTTGACGAACTGGGAGGACATTCCTTATTAGCGGCATTGGTTGTTTCAGAAATGCGTGAACTGCAAATGTTCGAAAACATGTCGGTAGTTGATGTTTATAAATTTCCAATTTTATCGGACCTTGCCAGAGAACTTGAAAAGAATCAGCCTCAAAAAGAGTCAAAGCAAAAAAAAGAACGCGAGATACATACTCCATCTAAGCTGAGTTATTTTACTTGTACTTTCGCTCAGGGAATATCTATGTTTTTCCTGATACTTTTATTCGGTATGGAATGGTTGGGACCATTCTTTGTATATTCTTATTACTATCAGGCTGAACTTGGAGTATTCGATTCTTTATCGATGATGCTCCTGATGTATTTTGCATTATTGCCTATACTCTCGATTTTTGCCATTGTATTTAAATGGGTTGTTTTGGGACGAATTAAACCTGGTAAATATAAACTCTGGGGGAGTTACTATTTCAGATTTTGGTTAGTTGATAAAGTGATTAATATTTGTCCTATAGTCTACTTTACCGGAACTTCCATCATGAATATTTTTCTACGGTCGTTGGGAGCTAAAGTGGGCAAGGATTGCTATATAAACACTTCTGCTATCTCTGCTTTCGACTTATTGAAAGTGGGGAATAATGTAAGTATTTGTACCGATTCACATCTTAGAGGATATAGTATCTCCGATGGATATCTGCATATTGGGAGTATAGAATTAGAAGATGATTGTTTCGTTGGCACCCGCTGCTGTTTGTCGCATAATACAAAGATGGAAAAAAATGCTTCCATCGAAGATCTTACACTTATTCCCGAAGGATACGTTATACCTCAGAACGAAAACTGGGGAGGATCGCCGGCAATTAAAACAGGCATTAATCAACAGTTGGAGAAACGGAAACTTTGGTCAGTAAGGAATACGATATTATTCTTTTTGAGTGTTTTTATTATTCCGCTTATCACCATGGTCGCCTATTTTCCGGGAATGATGTTAATCACCCATCTGGACTATTCATCCGAAGGTTATCATTTTCTTTGGTTGACTTTGGGAGTTGGCGTTTCTTTCGTAGTATTACTAACGCTAATTATCACTGCTCTTAAATGGATTCTCCTTGGGAATATCAAAGAAGGCAAATATCCTGTTGACAGTATTTTCTACTATAAAAAATGGTTCTTCGACCAACTTATGAAACTGAGTATACAGGTAATAGGTACACTCTATACGACGCTCTATCTTCAGTTTTGGTTTAGGATGCTTGGTGTGAAAATGGGTAAACGGGTAGAAATATCTACTGTTGAGTTTATCTCACCCGACCTTCTGGTTACCGGTGATGAATGTTTTTTGGCCGACTCGGTTTCTATTGGTGCATCACATGTCCGTAACGGCTTTATTACAATAGCCAAGACTTATATTGGCAACCGTACATTTGTAGGAAACAGTGCAGTTATAAGTCCGGACACTCGTTTGGGAAATGATGTGCTGGTTGGTGTATTATCCAGAATGAGTAACGATGATCTGCCTGCAAAAGATGGCAGTTCCTGGTTTGGTTCTCCTGCTGTGTTTTTACCTAAAAGGGATATTAATCATGACTTTTCTGCGGAGCGAACATATAAACCAACCCGAAAACTATTTTTTCTGCGTTATTGCATAGAGTTTTTCCGTGTTACGCTCCCTACAACGCTCTTTATCCTTATGGCAGCACTTATCACCAATGCTGTTTCATATATGCAGGTAGAAAAAACATTGTAGGAACTTTTGCTTGTATTCCCCTTTCTTTATTTGGCTGCATCCATATTGGGTGTATTGGTTACCGCCCTATTGAAATGGATGATTATCGGTAAATATGTTCCTTCCAAAAAACCACTTTGGAGCAATTATGTGTGGAGAAGTGAACTGGTTACAGGAATTTACGAGAATTTTCTGGTTCTTTTCTTTCTGAATATTCTTACCGGAACGCCCTTCTTAAAGTATCCCCTGCGTTTGCTTGGATGTAAAATAGGAAAAGGGGTCTGCCTTTATAGTACACAGATAACTGAGTTTGACCTTATAAAAATTGATGATAATTCCTCATTAAACGACAACTGCACACTTCAGACTCATCTCTTCGAAGACAGAGTGATGAAAATGTCTTATGTGGATATAGGCAAAGAGTGTAGTGTTGGAGGAATGGCAGTTGTTCTTTATGATTCAAAAATGGAATCCCGCTCTATACTCGAGCCATTATCGGTACTTATGAAAAGTGAGACGCTTCCGGCTAATACATGTTTTGTTGGAGCTCCGGCAAAAAAAACATAAGCTTTTAAAACCAAAGCTTTACTTTTTTCAAGAAGTAATACCGATTGCACAAATAATATAGTCCTCCCGATAGAATTCGGGACGACTTCGTCTCATTTGCCTATTTATTTGTACGTATCGGCATTAACAATAGTACATTTAGAAAACAGCATTGGGCTGTTTTCTAAATACAATTGGTATAATAATTATGAAATAAGAAAATCAAGATTAAGAATGCCTTTATATTGAAGCTTAGTTAAGGAAAACTCCGTACGAGTTACCTGTAAATAACCTCCGGTTTTAACCAAGGAAATGCGAAACGAGATAGCACAACTCAGTAGGAGTTACCCATAACCAAAATTAATTTTCAATTGATTTATTCTTGAAAAACAAACCTTTCACTCCTGTACCATCTTCACAATCTTTCCTTTTTCAAAGCCATTCTTTTCCAACTTTTCAATCAGGGAATTATAGAGGACTTCGTTAATTTTCGGTGTTCTGGAAAGTATCCACAAAGTATTTCGTTTTGGATCAGAAACTACCGCCCATGAATAATCTTCGGCTAAGTCGATAATCCAGTAATCCCCTTTGAACGGCCAAAAAAATTGCACTTTTAATTTAGCGTTGTTACTATTTGAAACAACAAAGGCTTTACCCTTTATATTATTGGGTTTTCCTTTTTTTATGGATTTATTAAAAACTTCAATATACCCATCTTTTGCCGTATAAGTTGCACTCACATTTTTACATCCGCGTTCGAAGAACTGAGGATAGGATGCCAGTTCATACCAGGTTCCGGCATAACGTTTTAAATCGACAGTTGAAACTGTCGTCAGCGTTGTATCCGGCTTACTGGCAAAACTGCCGATGCTAATAAAAAGACCTGAAATAATAGCTTTGAGTTGAGTTTTCATAAAATGGATTTTAATGGATGAATTGACATACTTGCAGTTGAAACACTTCGTTTGCTAAATATGTTGAGCAAAACGAAAATTTAATGTACATTTGTGCTCTTCAATTGTAAATTGTAAATTGTTTCCCATGATACTTAATTATATTTGGATTGGATTTTTAGTTATTGCCTTCATAGTGGCGTTAGTACAATTACTTTTTTTTGGTAATACACAAATTTTCTCGGATATAATGACTGCTGCTTTCGGCTCCGCCAAGTCAGGTTTTGAAGTTTCACTGGGTTTAACAGGTGCTTTATCACTTTGGTTGGGTGTAATGAAAATCGGTGAAAAAGGAGGAGTTCTTGAGCGATTATCACGTGTAGTTGCACCTTTCTTTGTAAAAATATTCCCCGAAATACCGAAAGGTCACCCGGCATTGGCAAGTATGTTTATGAATCTGTCAGCCACCATGCTGGGACTCGACAATGCTGCCACACCCATGGGTCTGAAAGCCATGCGCGAAATGCAGGAACTCAATACCGAAAAGGACAGGGCATCCAATTCCATGATATTATTTTTGGTGTTGAATACAGCCGGACTAACCCTTATTCCCATTAGCGTAATGGTTTACCGCGCTCAACTCGGAGCGGTAAATCCGGCCGATATATTTATCCCCATTCTTTTAGCCACATTTATTGCCTTTATTGCCGGACTCATCAGCGTTGCTGTAATTCAGAGAATAAATCTTTTCAACCGTGTGGTCCTTGGAACTTTAGGTGGAATTTCCGGACTTATTGGTGCAATTATTTATTTTTTAAGCGGATTACCCAAAGAACAAATTGCTCAATATTCCAGTCTCGCAGCCAATTTCATTCTTTTCTCCATTATCATTAGTTTCATTACTATGGCAATCATCAAGAAAGTAAATGTGTATGATTCATTTATAGAGGGTGCAAAAGAAGGATTTCAGGTGGCAATTGGCATTATTCCTTATTTGATTGCTATTTTAGTGGCAATTGGAATGTTTCGGGCTTCTGGTGCTCTTAACTTTCTAACTGATGGCATCCGTTGGTTAGTGGGACTTACGGGCATTAATACGGAATTCGTGGATGCACTTCCTACTGCCTTTATGAAACCCTTAAGTGGCAGCGGTGCACGTGGCATGATGATTGAAACCATGAAACTGCATGGAGCTGATTCTTTTGTAGGAAGGCTTTCGAGCATTATACAAGGTTCCACTGATACTACTTTTTATATCATAGCTGTTTACTTTGGTTCGGTGGGAATAAAAAATACCCGTTATGCTATTCTTTGCGGACTATTTGCCGATGCAGTAGGTATTACGGCCGCCATTCTGTTAGGTTATTTGTTCTTTCATTAAATTGGAAAAGTTTGAAAAGTTTGACGCTCCGGGGTCCCTGTCTACACGTTAACTTGTCTACTCGTCAACTTGTTTACTCGTTTACTAAATTTCTTGTAACTAAATTATGATTCAATACATTGCTGAAGAAGTAGATCTTCCTTTTTTACAAAAACAAAAAATAAACCGTTGGATAAAAGAAACAGCGGCTGAATATGGCAAAAAAACAGGCGAAATAGCCTATATTTTCTGTTCGGACGAACGTATACTGGAAGTAAACAAACAATATTTAAATCACGACTATTACACCGATATTATCACTTTCGACTATACCGAAGGACATATTATTTCGGGCGATATCTTTATTAGTATTGAAACAGTGAAAAGCAATGCTGAGGAATTTGGAGTAACTTTTGAACAGGAATTGCAACGAATATTGATTCATGGAATTCTCCATCTTTGCGGCCAGGATGACAAATCACCCGAACTGCGATTGGAAATGACACGAAAAGAAAATCTGGCAATCGACAAGCTCTGAATGACGGCTATTTAAGCTTATTTATAATACCTTGAAACTGAATTACTACTAACTCACTAATTTTCCAATAATATGTTAAATAAAGCCCTGACTTTAAGGGCAATTTCTCTAAATTAAAAGATTATCACTACTTTTGTTGCAGGTTTTTCATCAAAATGATAAAATTTAAACGCAAAAAACACGTTCTTAGTCTAATTAATTAATCTCATTGAAACTGTATGATTTTAAAAATAATTAGATTACTCGTTTTAAGCGTTTTGTGCATGTATTGCACGAAAGCATCAGCACAGTCTGCAAAAGATGAATATCTTGCAGAAATTGGTGTAACCGGAGGTGGAGCTTACTATTTAGGCGATGCAAATAATCAGCTGTTCAAAAACACTCAATTGACTTATGGTGCATTTTTCCGTTACAGGATTAATACTCGTATTGCGCTGAAAGCCGAATTGAATAGAGCTAAAATTATATGGGATGGAAACTCTACCGGGAATCAAGTAAATGCTTTGGATGCCTGTGGAGAATTTAATTTTTTCGATTTGGAACAAAATCCAAATAAACGATTAAGCAGAACCTTTTCTCCTTATATTTTTGCAGGTATAGGTGTTATGAATTATTTATATATTGGCAATACAACTTTTAAACCCAGTGTACCTTTTGGTGTTGGTTTTAAATTGAAATTAGCCGACAAATGGAATTTGAATGCACAATGGGCGACCAGGATTTTAATGTCTGATCAAATGGAGGGCATTTCGTCACTCAATAATGCCAATGATTTAAACGGCAGCAATTTTACGAATAACGATATACTTTCCACCTTAACCATAGGAATAAGTTATGACATTTGGCAAAAACAATGCGACTGTAAAATAGTAAAAAATAAAAAGTAGCAATACATATTAGTAAACTCAACTTTTGAACATGTCATCCTTTAAAGAGAAAATTGATAAAACCCTTTTACCTGAGCATATTGCTATTATCATGGATGGTAATGGTCGTTGGGCAAAAGAACGTGGTTACGATCGAATTTTCGGACATCAAAACGGAGTTACATCAGTACGCGAGATTACCGAAACGGCTGCAGAAATTGGAATAAAATACTTGACACTGTATGCTTTTTCTACCGAAAACTGGAGTCGTCCGCAAAATGAAGTAGATGCCTTGATGGAATTGCTAATTAATACCATTGAAAAAGAAACTCCTACTCTCAATAAGAATAATGTTCGCTTAATGGCAATAGGTGATTTAAGTCGATTACCGGGAAATGCAGGTGAAAAACTACAACGCTGTATTGCTCAAACTAGCCAAAATATAGGATTAACGTTAGTTTTAGCGCTGAGTTACTCATCTCGTTGGGAAATTACAAATGCTTTAAAAAATATTTGCGAAGAAGTAGTTGCAGGAAAATATACTCCCGATGATATTAACGACGAACTTATTAGCAACCACCTGACAACAAAATCAATTCCAGATCCTGATTTATTGATTCGAACCAGCGGCGAAGAACGTGTCAGTAACTTTTTACTCTGGCAAATAGCTTATACAGAATTATATTTTACTAAAACTCATTGGCCGGCATTCCGAAAAGAAAACTTATATGAAGCAATTTACGAATTTCAACAACGAGATCGTCGTTTTGGAAAATAAATCTATTACTAATTTTCAATTGTGAATTATGCATTGTGAATTATGCATTAAAATAGTACCTCGACACACCAAAATATAATTATGCAATACAAAACACTTTTCTCTTTTTCATTGCTATTCCTTTTCAGTCAACTACTTGTTGCTCAAACTATCATCGGAAAAGACTCAACAAAAGACTCAACAAACTTACCTATCATTGAATATTCCAATTCGGCACCCAAATATCAGATAGCCGAAATCAAGGTTACAGGTGCCGACAATTACGAAGATTTTGTACTTATTGGATTCTCGGGGTTAGCTGTGGGCGATATCATTAATATTCCGGGCGATGCTATTACCAATGCAATAAAACGATTCTGGAAACAAGGATTGTTTTCGGATGTCAAAATTTTAGCTACCAAAATTAAAGATGGAAATGTTTGGTTAAAAATCGCATTGAAACAACGTCCCCGCGTATCAGAAATCAATTTTACTGGACTAAAAAAGTCGGAGATTGATGATCTGGAACTTAAACTTGGTATTGTAAAAGGAAACCAAATCACTCCCAACATTTCAGATAGAGCCAAAAAGGTAATTGAAAAATTTATGGAAGAAAAAGGATTTCTGAATGTTTTGGTGAATGTATACCAACGAAATGACCCCAATAAAGCAGGACATGTAATTGTGGATATTAATGTTGATAAGAAACTCAAAACCAAGGTTCATCAGTTACTCTATATAGGAAATACAGCCTTGACACACAATCAAATAAACAAGGCTATGAAAAAAACCAATGACAATAATTGGCGTAACTTTTTCCGTACCAAAAAATTTGTAAAAGAAGAATACGAAAAAGACAAAGTGGCTTTGATTGATAAATACAACGAGATTGGTTATCGCGATGCCTATATTGTCTCCGACAGCGTTGTACGCTTTGATGATAAAAGTGTAAACGTATATATAACAATTGACGAAGGGAAAAAATACTATTTTCGTAACATAAAGTGGATAGGAAACACCATTTATCCTTACGACTATCTTGATGGTGTATTGGCAATTAAAAAAGGAGATGTATATAACCATAAACTTCTGATGGAGAGGTTAGAAACGGATGAAAGTAGTGCCGTGAGTAAACTCTATAAGGACCGTGGTTATTTGTTCTTTCAAATTGATCCGGTTGAAGTTTATATAAATAATGATTCCATTGACTTCGAAATGCGTATGTTCGAAGGAAAACCGGCCACTATAAATGAAATTGGAATTAAGGGAAATACCCGGGTTTACGAACATGTAGTTCGACGTGAATTGCGCACAAAACCTGGAGAATTATATAGTCAGGAAGCTATTATGCGATCGTTGCGTGAATTAGCTCAAATGGGACATTTTGACCCTGAAAAAATAAAACCGGATATATTACCAAATCAGGAAAACGGTACAGTTGACATTAATTATGAACTTGAAACCAAAGGAAGTGACCAGGTTGAATTTTCTGCAGGATGGGGATCAACAGGTATCGTGGGTAGTATTGGCTTAAAATTCAGCAATTTTGCCATTCAAAACTTATTCAAACCAGAAACATATCGTATTGTTCCGCAAGGTGAAGGTCAAACATTTTCATTAAATGCGCGTACAAGTGGAGCTTCGTACTCTTCTGTAAGTATGTCATTTTTAGAACCTTGGTTGGGCGGAAAACGTCCAAACTCGCTATCATCTTCCATTTATTATTCAACGCAATCAGCTGTAAGTTCACGCTACAGTAACAGCGGATTAAGTTCATTGTACAGTAGTTATGGCGGCGGTAGTTATGGTAGCGATTATGGCTACGGAAGCAATTCCAGCAGCGCCTACCAGAGCGAAATGGATCCGGGAAGATATATGCGTACTATTGGTGCATCTATAGGTTATGGTAAACGACTCAGTTGGCCGGATGACTATTTTGCTTTCAATGCAGAATTATCTTATCAATTATTTATGTTGAAAGACTGGTATCCTGGCTACTTCCCAATGACGGCAGGTAATTTCAACAACCTGTCTGTAAACTTTACTTTAAGTCGCAATTCGGTCTTTAATCCTATTTATCCCCGGAGTGGTTCATCATACTCCCTCGGATTAAAAATTACTCCACCTTATTCTGCTTTTAATGGTAAAAATTATGCAGATAATACAATGACTCCTCAAGAACGATATAAATGGATTGAATATAATAAATGGACGTTTAATGGAAAAACTTTCATACCTATTACTTCCGACGAAAAATTAGTTTTAATGAGTAGAATTATGTTCTCCTACCTCGGAAGTTTTAACGATAATGCCCGCTCACCTTTCGAAACCTTCAGTATGGGAGGTGATGGAATGTCAAATTATTCAAGCTACGGAACAGAATATGTAGCTATGCGTGGTTATACAAGTGGTTCGTTGACGCCTTATGACTCAAAAGTCGGCACAGCTATGGGATATTTATATAACAAATTCACTATGGAATTACGTTATCCGTTATCATTAGAACAATCTGCCACTATTTATGCATTGACATTTGTGGAAGCGGGAAACTGTTTTAATAAAATATCGGATTATAATCCGTTCAATTTGAAACGTACAGCAGGGGTTGGTGTTCGTATCTTCCTTCCAATGTTTGGTATGATGGGGATTGACTGGGGATATGGATTCGACAAAGTTAATGTTGGTGGGGTTATGCAAACAAGCGGAAGTCAATTCCACTTTGTGTTGGGACAAGAGTTGTAAGATTGTTAGGAGTTGATAGTTTGAAATTAATTCTTCTATCAACAAACAACAAATAACGGACAACTAAAAAAATGGCAAAGATTTTGTAATGGGGAACCAATAGTAGAAATAAAAGTACAACCATAAAAAGAAAAAAGTTATGAAAAAACTAATTATGTCGCTTTGTTTATTGGCAGGAATAGCTTTTGCAGGAAATGCTCAAAAATTTGCCATGGTCGATATGGAGTATATTATGAAGAACATTCCATCATATGAAACTGCTAATGAGCAACTGAATCAGGTTTCCAAAAAATGGCAATCGGAAGTGGAAGCACAAATGCAAGATGTTCAGAAAATGTACAAGAATTATCAAACTGAACTTGTTTTTCTTTCGGAAGATATGAAAGTAAAACGCGAAGAAGAAATTGTAGCAAAAGAAAAAGCGGTACAAGAATTGAAACGCAGCTACTTTGGAGCAGAAGGTGAATTATTTAAAAAACGTCAAAGTCTTATGAAACCGATTCAGGACGAAGTATATACAGCTATTCAAGAGATAAGTAAAGAAAAAGACTTCGAGTTGGTTTTCGATAAAAGTTCATCAATGAACGTTATCTTTACTTCTCCCAAATTAGATGTTAGCGATGCAGTACTTCAAAAGTTGGGTTATTCAAAATAATTTTATACTTTTGCATTCCATTTTCATATAAATATAAACAACTAAAAAAAATATCATGTTAAAAAAATTTGCGCTCGTACTACTTTTTGTATTACCTATTAGTTTGATGGCTCAAGAAGCTAAACTTGGCCACATCAATTCACAAGAAATTCTGACTTTAATGCCAGAACGTGTAACCATCGAAAAAACAATCAGTGATTTACAAAGTCAATGGGAAAGCGAATTGGTAAAAATGCGTGAAGAATACAACGCTAAAATCAAGGAATATCAAGAAAAACAAACTACAATGCCCGAAAGCATTAAAACAGCTCGTCAGGCAGAAATTGTAGAAATCGAACAACGTATTACTACTTTCAACCAAACTGCCAGTGCCGATTTACAAAAGAAACAACAAGAATTGTTTACACCGGTAATTGACAAAGTAAAAAAAGCCATCACTGAAGTTGGTACTGAAAATAATTACCTTTATATTTTCGATTTAAGTACACAAAGTATCATCTACCAATCACCAAAATCGAACGACGTTACTCCTCTTGTAAAGAAAAAACTGGGTTTGAAATAAAACTTAAACTGAATTATAAAAAAATAGCCTTTGAAGTTTGGACTTCAAAGGCTATTTTTTTACGAGGTGTTTGATAAAATCGATAGGATAATAAATCATCATTCTTGGACCTGAATAACGCATCACTTCGCGAATTTTTTCTCTCATTTTCTGGTTATAACAATGTGTTTGACAATTCTTACAGGCTGTTTTATCATCGCCATAAGGACATTTGGTCAAGCGTTCTAAAGCATATTTCTTCAATTGTTCACAATCCGTACATAATATCTTATTGTCATGATTTTTTCGACAATAAAGGCTTACCATATAATCAACTGTGCGCTTTTCAGAGGCAATATTTCCCATAAATCAGTTAGCTCTTTTTCAAACTCAAAAAAAGTGAGATATATTCAATCTCACTTTTTTTGAATCTAATTACAACTTTTTTTTTCAACAATTATTTCTTTAATTTCAGAAGCTTTTCAATTTTCCCTTTAAAACTGGTATTTTCCATAAATCCGCTAAAATTTTCGGCTCCGGGACCATAAGCAAATACAGGAACAGGAACTCCTGAATGACCCTTGGAAGTAAAGACTGTTTTCATATCGTCCGATCCGAATTTTCCGTTCAAAATAGTCATTCCTCCTGTCTCGTGATCAGCCGTAATAATAACAAGCGTATTTCCTGTTTTTTTAGCATAATCAAGTACTCTTCCTATAGTTTCATCAAAATCGAGCATTTCTTTAATCTCTTGTCCGGCATTGTTATCATGACAAGCCCAATCGATTTGTGAACCTTCCACCATTAAGAAAAAACCTTTGGTATTATGTTCTAGAATATCAATGGCAGCTACAGTAGCATCAGGCAACATAGTACCACGATCGGGCATTCCCGGATTCTGATCTTCGTACAGTAAACCAGCCAGTTTTCCTGTTTTAACAGCTTTTACATCGGCAATATTATATGCTATCTGGTAATTTTTAGCTTTAAGTTCTTCAGTCAGATTTCGTCCATCAGCACGCTGTTCAAAGTATTTACGTCCACCTCCTATAAAAACATCGATATCAGTTTTCAAATAATCAGCAGCTATTTCGTCATACATATCGCGATTCACCTGATGCGCTATATAAGTAGCCGGCGTGGCATGCGTAACGGCACATGCTACCACGATTCCGGTAGCTAAACTATTTTTTTCAGCTTCTTCAAGGATAGATACAACCGCTACTGAATCGGAATTCATACCTATCATCCCGTTTTTTGTTTTTACACCACAAGCCAAAGCTGTACCACCTGCACCCGAATCGGTTGTAAAATTGGAGGAAGAGTAAGTTTTTGAAAAGCCGCTATAAGTACAACGTTCTAATGCAAGTTTGTTTCCGTTAGCCACCATTCCGGCATAAACCTGAGCTATTCCCATGCCATCACCAATCAAAAAAATGACATTTTTAGGAGTTTTCTGTGCGGAAAGCGGCTGATTTGTAAAGCAGAGGAAACTAATGGTTAAACAAAATATAATTGTCTTTTTCATAATTCTTTATGTATATTTCAAAAAAAAACCGGTAAATGAAATTATTGATTTAGAGCTTTCGAAATACCTATCAATTCATCTCGAACCACCTTTAAACGTTCAACCACTTCCTGTTGTTTCGCAACTGAATCTTTATTTTGACTCAATTTTCGTTTGGCACCATCGAGCGTCAACTTTTGTTCGCTTACCAAATATATTATCTGCTTGATTATCTGAATGTCTTCGGGTGAATAAAACCGAGTCCCTTTGGGATTTCGCTTTGGCTTGAGTTGTTTAAATTCCTTTTCCCAAAACCGCAAATTCGATTGATTCACGCCGAACATTTCAGCGACTTCAGAAATAGAATAAAAAAGCTTTTCCATCTGTTTTATGTGGTTGACTAATTAATTCGTTGTCCCGATAGCTTTCGGGAGGATGATTGGTTAATTGGTTAATTCGTTGTTTGGGGCCTACTACCAACTACTTACTATTTAAGAATCTTCAAACGTTGGCCTATCATAATTTTAGAACCTTTTAAATGATTCCATTTTTTTACTTTGGATACAGACACACCATGTTTAGCAGCAACATCACTTAAAGTCTGACCACGTGTGACTTTGTGATATATCACTCTTCCGTATCCACCTGGAGATATAGGTGCAGGTGTTTGTAAAATTTCAATTTCACTTCGCCGGTTATTTACTAACTCATCAGCTTTATATGCCAGAACCAAATCAAGTTTTTCTATAAATGTATTAGCATAATTCAATGGTAAACACAAAACGTAAGGTTTTATATTGCCCGGAATTATATCTTTTCTATATTGTGCATTAAGCAATCGAATTTCTTCTATTGGCAGATTTAATACAGCTGCAATTTGTTCTAAATTGATTCGTTGATGAACCATGATTGTATCGGTAATGATCGGCATATTAACAACCGCCGGACACATATTATGTTCAGCTGCATATAGCATTGAATAATTTGCTGCTATAAAAATAGGTACATAACTTCTTGTCTCTTTAGGAAGAAAAGGATAAATTGCCCAATAATCCCGTTTTCCACCTGCTCTACGTATGGCTTTGTTTACATTACCGGGGCCACAATTGTAGGATGCAATAACCAAATTCCAGTCACCATAAATTGAATATAAATCTTTTAAAAAATGAGCGGCAGCATTGGTTGCTTTAACCGGTGATAAACGTTCATCCACTAAACTGTTTATTTCTAAGCCATACATTCTTCCCGTTCCTATCATTAATTGCCATAAACCTGCAGCTCCCATACGTGAAACTATCGTAGTATTGAGTGCAGACTCAATAATTGATAAATACTTCAATTCGTACGGTAAATTATTTGCGCCTAATACTTGTTCAAATACAGGAAAATAATAGTTGCTCATCCCCAACATATATTCAATTTGATGACGTTTACGAATTGTGTATAAATCAATAAATGAGCGGATTGTAGAATTGTAAGGCATCTCCATCAAACATGGCATTTTCGACAAACGAAGTTTACATATTGAATCTGATACAAGTGGGGGCATTTCACTCGACTGGCAGTTAGAAACGATTGCTCGTTGAACGACCCAGGAGTGTAACATATAATCGAGTGTATTATCGAATTCTTCTGGAATAGTTATGGCAGTATCCATTTCAACTTTTTCATCAAGAGATTCATTTGAAACTTTATCAAATCCTTGTGAAAAAGCGCATGTAATACTTATTCCAAAAAATAAAACGATAGAAAATAGATTCTTAAAATTCATTACTTATATTGTTTTGCCTTATTATTTTTATTTTAAACTAAGACTACACTGCAGTCCAAGTGTATTAGAGAAACCAGAACGATCGTTTAACAACGTTGGTTGAAATCGTAGGGACAAATCGGGGCTTATGTCAAAATCATACAATTGTGCATCCACATAAGCTTCAACTATAGTTATAGCATAATATCCAATAGTAGCAATAAGACTCAAATCACGATAACGGCGATAAGTTTCTTGTTTGCTTTGCATAGTTTTGGTCCATTGACTTATTCCACCAATTGTTTCAATCGTATAACCCTTTGGAATAATCTGGATAAAACTAACCTTGCTGGGATCTTTGTCAACTTGTGCTTTATATATAGGATCTGACTGATATTGAAGGATATCCCGATAAGCATTTTTGTAATTTTGGTATTTCCCTGAATTCCAGGTAATCGCATAAGCACATCCCAAAAATCCACCGTAAACAATAGGTAATTTCCAATACTTTCTATTCAAAATTTGACCAAAACCAGGAATAATTGCACCCATCCATACGACTTTCAAAGGATCCGGTTTAAACGCCTTAGGTTTCAAAGAATCGGGAATTAACACAACATACTTTTTAACAATCAATTTAGGTTGTAAACTGAGCGTATCTGTGGTCAAACGAGTTGAATCAAACGGCTCTTGAGCCTGAATACCCGCCGACATTAGGAGAATAAAAAGAACAACTATATTTGAGTACTTATTCACCAAAAAATCCCCTTAAATTTTATCGAACAAATCCATTATATGTGCTAACTCCTCATCGTTCGAAAAAGGAATTGATATTTTTCCTTTACCGTCAGGATTACACGAAAACTGAACATTTGTTCCAAAAACCTGACTCAACTGGGTTTTCAAATCATCAAACTCTTTAAGGCCTTTCACCGGATTGATTGCCACTTTCGGTTTTGTTTCCAAACTACCCGTTTCAATAAACAAACGAACTAATTCTTCTACTTTCCGAACAGTATAATCATTATGTACAATGGCTTCATACAAATGTAATTGAGCAGCAGGATCATTCAAACCTAAAATAGCCCGGGCATGACCCATGTCGATTTTTTTATCCTTGATACCCATTTGAATTTCAGCAGGCAAACGCAACAATCGCAAATAATTTGCAATAGTAGCCCGCTTCTTACCAACACGTTCACTCAAACGTTCTTGCGTCAATTTATATTCTTCCATCAATCGATAGAAAGTCAAAGCTATTTCAATAGCATTCAAATCTTCACGTTGAATGTTTTCAATCAAAGCCATTTCCATAACCTGCTCATCAGCTGCAGTTTTCACATAAGCCGGGATTGATTTCAGCCCTATCAGTTTTGAAGCTCTGAATCTACGTTCACCGGCAATAATCAAATATGTACCATCATCGTTTTTTCGTAAAGTAATAGGTGATATTACGCCTAGTTCGCGGATAGATGTTGCCAACTCTGTTAAAGAATCTTCATCAAAATAGCTACGCGGTTGATTGGGATTTGCAAAAATCAAATCCATACCTACTTCACTTATTGACGATGAGCCACCTGTGCTTATGTGCTCAGTGTCGATTAAAGCACCCAAACCTCTTCCTAAACCTGTAATATTCTTTGCCATATTGTGTATGCGAAACGCCGCTATTATCTATTTGTTATTCTTTTATCTCTAAATTTTCATTTAAATAACTTAGATTGGTTTGTTCTCTTTTTTATTTATTCCTATAACTCAAAAAATGGACAAAACAAAAATTGTCAATTGGTAAATTGTTAATCTATATGTTGTTTAGAAATCAACTCTTTGGCCAAATCCATATAATTTGTCGAACCTTTCGATTCTGGATCGTACAATAAAACGGGTTTACCATGACTTGGTGCCTCGCTCAAACGGACATTACGAGTGATAACGGCTTCGAACACCATTCCCTCAAAATGTTTTTTCACTTCGGCATATACCTGGTTTGCTAAACGTAAACGATTATCGTACATGGTTAGCAAGAAACCTTCAATTTCCAACTCCATATTCAATTTACTTTTAATTATTTTAATGGTATTCAGCAGTTTGCTTATTCCTTCGAGTGCAAAATACTCACACTGTACAGGAATTATCACCGAATCAGATGCTGTGAGTGCATTTACTGTAATTAAACCCAGCGATGGTGAACAATCGACTAATATATAGTCGTATAAGGGCTTTAGAGGAGCAAGAACGTTTTTCATCACATGTTCACGATTCTCCATGTTTAACATTTCAATTTCAGCACCGACCAAATCGATATGTGAAGGCAAAACAAACAAGTTTTCCACATCGGTTGGGAGTATGGCTTGTATGGGGGGTACACCATCAATCAGACACTCGTATATTGTAAACTCAAGTGTCCGGATTTCAATGCCAAGACCCGAAGAAGCATTGGCTTGCGGATCGGCATCTACCAACAGTACTTTTTTGCCAAGTGAAGCCAAAGATGCTGCTAAATTGATGGCTGTTGTTGTTTTGCCAACACCACCTTTTTGATTTGCTAATGAGATTATTTTACCCATAATAATGTTCAATTCTTTTTATCTAAATAAATCTACAATTGGTTTAAATATCCTGTTTCAAAAAATATGGATTTTATTGTCACCATGATAGGGTGTAGAATAAGTCCATTCTGTTTTGAAACATTTACTAACTTTGTTTCCTTTGTCAATGTTGAATTAGAAAAGGCTTCCAAACCGTAAAGAACTACACCGCTTACCCAAGGTACTGAATGCCATAAATATTCGATTATACAACTGTTATCTGTAACGGATTGGCAAAGATAATAAAATTTATCCACCCATTCAACAAGCAAAATACTCGTGAAATAGAAATAAGGTTTTTTAAGGCAACAAAATATAAAGATGATTTCCTCCCAATTAAACCTAATCATCAATCAAAATTTTTAAGTTATGAAACAATATTCCGAAATTGGATATTGAAAAATAACAAAGGATTGATACATTGAAATAACATATTAAATTAAAATTATTTTATGTGTAAAATGATTATCTTTGCAAATCTGTTTTGTAAAACATGAAATACGCCTTCCTGGTACCACTTCTTTTATTTTTTGTTTCATGCAATTCGGTTATACCTTCTATCGAAGAGCCTGATTCAAAGGATAGTATTCCAACCGATACTATTCCAACCGACACGATCATAAATCAAGGATTAGCCTATATTTATGATATAACATCCGTACCACAAATTACACTCGAAATTTCAACTACCGAATGGAATAACCTCCTATTCTACTACGATCAAAACCCTGATAACGAAGAATATATTAAAACAAATTTCACCTTCTCGAAAGATGACAAAACAATAGGACTATCCAATGTAGGCCTGCGGATTAGGGGAAATACCAGTCGACGACGCCCAGAAGGAACAACAGGTCAGGTACATAACCCAATAAATACACCCTGGCATCACTCCAGCTTTGCACTCAGCTTTAAAAAATTCGTTAAAGGACAGAAAATGACCGGAGCCGAAAAAATCAACTTAAAATGGTTCAAAGACGATGCTACCTATGTAAGAGAAGTCTATTGTTACGATCTATTCGAACGGTTTGGCGTATGGACCGCACCTCAATCGAGTTACTGTCGACTAAGTATCAAAATTTCAGAAGATCCAAAAACTGTTTATTATGGCGTTTATCAAATGGTAGAACCTATAGACAAGGAATATGTAAAAAACCGTTCGGGAAAATTCGCAGACAGCGACGGAAATCTTTGGAAAGCCAATTGGGATGCCGATTTAAAAAATCCGGACAAAAGCAGAATGGGAATCGAAAATATCACCCTGACGCAAACTTATACACCGGTTTATGATCTAAAAACGAATGACACTGCTTTAGAAGCTGCCAAAACTCAATTAGTAGATTTTATTTCAAACTTAAACAGCAAAACAGGCGATGACTTAAAAGCATGGTTAAGTCAAAAAATGGACGTGGAACTTTTTCTGAAAACCTACGCTGTAAATGTTATTTGTGGTATGTGGGACGATTATTGGTGTAATAAAAACAACTATTATTTTTATTTCGATGCTTCTGGTAAATTTTACTTTATACCGTATGATTATGATAATACACTTGGTACTTCGGCAATTATGAATGATTCCGGAAAACAAGATTTGTTGAACTGGGGAAATAGTTCTAATCCATTGGTCAAAAAAATTATCAGTATCCCGGAATATAAAATACTGTATGTTAGCTATATTAAAGAATTATGCAACAGCAATAATGATTACTTTTTTGTTGATAAAAGTATTCCACGTATATTAAATTGGCAGAATAAAATCAGAAACTTTGTGAATAACGACACCAAGGAAGACACGGAAATTCTTGACACACCAGCTTCATGGGGAAATTGCAGCTTTTATAGGTTAATTGACTCAAACAATAATTATTTCAAAATAAGAACAGCCAATATTCCAAATTAACATGACAATACATTTGAAGCTGTTTTTTTTTCAATATAAAAAATAAAAATTGACCTTTTGAGTAATGAAATTTATTCAAATAAATTAATTTTGTAGTTGTATAGGTAAATTAAAATCGTAGTTAATGATTACGATTGAAAAATCCTGTAAATTTCACTTTCTAAAAAACCAATATTTTTATTCCTTTATTTCAAACAATAAACTTAATATTATGCAAAAGCAGGTTTTTCAAACAAATTCTGAGACTCGTTGGAAGAGTTTTATTTGGTTTATTCGAATTTTGGTTGTTTTTTTACTGGTAATTACAGCTTCAGTAGTTGTATCATTACTCAATAAACGAAGTTATGATTTAAAGGTTCTAACTTATAATGCAAAAAGGTTACCCGATTTGAATAAAGACAGATCAAAAACGTACATATCAAAATCGGAAGAAATTGCTTTTGCAAAACAACTCTACAAATTTAGAAAAAATCACAGAAAGTCATTTTATCATACAGAGTCAGTAGTATCTAAGGAATTAAAAAAATATTTTCCTGTAAGAGCCGGATTTTATGTAAATTGGGATATGAATTCTTTATATTCATTAAAGAAAAATATTAACCATATGAATATGGTATTGCCTGAGTGGTTTTTTCAGGCCAATTCAAAAGGGAAAATTGAATCGAGGGTAGAACAAGAAACGCTTGATTTTATTCATAAAAATAAAGTTTCGGTGGTACCCATGCTGAGTAATTTCAGCAATAAGCTTTTTAATGGCGACAGCACTTTGGTAATGCTCAAGAATAAAACTTATCGTACGCATTTAATCAATCAAATTGAAACAGTGCTGGATACCAATGATTTACAAGGCATAAACATTGACTTTGAAAATCTACCTATTGCCATAAAACCATACCTTATACAGTTTTCAAAAGAATTGTATGAAAGATTACACCCCGAAGGTTATCTTACAATAATTGATATTGATCCTTCGGTTGAAGGAGTATCATACAAAGAAATTGCGCCTTATTACGATTTTATTTTTTTAATGGCTTATAATGAGCACGATCCAAATAGTGATCCCGGTTCTATTTCATCACTTGCCTTTGTTGAAAAAGCATTAGATGATGCTATGAAAGAAGTTTCATCTGAAAAAATCGTACTCTGCATAGCCGGCTATGGATTCGATTGGCAAAAAGGAAAAACAGGAACAAAAGTAACCTATCAAGGATTAATTTCATTAGCAAAAGAATATGATGAAAATGTAAGTTTTGACCTTAGTCAATCAGACATCACCATGTTTTATAACGATGATGAAGGTGGTGAACATGAGGTACATGGCAATGATGCAGCCGGGACTTTCAATATCATACGTACAGCTCAGGATTATAGCGCAGCAGGTGTTGCATTATGGTATCTTGGCTCTGAGGATGATCGTATATGGAATTATTACTCCAAAAATCTAGATGAAAACTATTTGAAGAAAAAACCATTCAATATTAAACAATTAGAATACATTAATGCACTGAATTCTGTAAATTATGAAGGAAAAGGCGAAATTTTGGAAATGATAAACGAACCAGATCATGGAAATACAAAATTAGAATTTGATAAAACCGATCAGTTAATTACAAACGAAGTATACAAGACCTTGCCAAGTTCTTATATGTTAAAGCGTTACGGGGCAGACAACCCAAAAAAAATAGCAATTACATTCGATGATGGTCCAAATGAAGATTATACACCTAAAATTTTAGATATCCTTAAAGATAAAAAAATACCTGCCACATTTTTTGTTACAGGTATTAACATCGAAAATAATATACCGCTAATTAGGAGAATTTATAACGAAGGACATGAAATAGGTAATCATACATTTACACATCCTAACTTAGAAACCACTTCAGACAACAGAGAACGAGTAGAACTTCGGTCTACAAGGTTATTGTTGGAAAGCATATTGGGTTACTCAACCGTACTATTTCGTCCACCCTATATTACTGATGCAGAACCTAAAAACCTATTTCAGATTAAATCATTGGCTGTTGCACACGATGAAGGTTTCATTTCTATTACATCCTATATCGATCCAAATGACTGGGAAGAGGATGTTACTGCGGATACTATCGTAGCAAGAGCAATTGCACATCAACATGATGGAAACATCATATTAATGCATGATGCCGGTGGTGAACGATTGCAAACGATATTGGCTTTACCCCGGGTTATTGATTATTACGTAAAACATGGCTATCAGTTTGTTACTGTTTCAAATTTGATGGGCAAAACGCGCAATCAGGTTATGCCTGCTGTACAAAAACAATTTCGGGTTACTGAGACTTTGGACTTAATCTTCTTTACTATCACCTTCATTTGGCAACATTTTCTGCATGGATTTTTTATTGTTGCTATTCTATTGATTATCTTCAGACTCTTGTCAATTGCCTTTTTGGCAATTCTTCAACGTCAAAAAGAAAAGAAACAAAAACCTCAACAAACATCGTATTTACCAAAAGTAAGCATCATAGTTCCGGCATATAACGAAGAGTTAAATGCAAAACGAACTGTTGACTATTTACTAAATTCAGATTATCCTGACCTCGAAATTATCTTTGTTGATGACGGTTCTAAAGATCAGACTTACAATATGGTAAAATCAAGTTTTGAAAAAAATCCGAAAGTTAAGGTCTTGACCAAACCAAACGGTGGCAAGGCAGCTGCACTAAACTTTGGAATTTCACAAGCTGTGGGCGAAATATTGGTTTGTATAGATGCCGACACAATTTTGCCTTTGGATGCCATATCGAAAATGATTCCTTACTTTGCTGATTCGAGTGTTGGCGCTGTTGCCGGAAACGTTAGGGTTGGGAACACATTAAACATATTAACAAACTGGCAATCTATAGAATATACTACTAGTCAGAATTTCGATCGACGTGCTTACGATGCAGTTAATGCTATTTTAGTTGTGCCCGGTGCTATTGGTGCATTTCGTAAATCAGCGATGGAAAAAGTGAATGGTTTTACTATCGATACCTTGGCAGAAGATTGTGATCTTACCTTAAGAATGCTACGTGAAGGATTCGTTATTCGAACCTGTAATGAAGCTTTGGCATTGACTGAAGCTCCCGAAACGCTCAAGATGTTTATAAAACAGCGTTCGAGGTGGACATTTGGAATGATGCAGAGTTTTTGGAAACATCGCGATTTGCTTTTCAGTTTCAGAAAAATTAATATAGGCTGGGTAGCACTACCTAACTTACTTATTTTCAACTTTATAATCCCTCTGTTTTCACCTATAGTTGATATAATGTTTATTGCAGGTCTCTTTACACACGACGCTGAGGAATACGCTTTCTTCTATTTAATGTATTACGTAATTGACTGTATAATTGCATCAATGGCATATCGTTTTGATCACCAGAAATTCACTATTAAAACGGCTTTGTTTTTATTTGTACAACGATTTGTCTACAGGCAATTATTATTTTATGTACTGTTGAAATCATATATAAAAGCAATAAAAGGCGAACTTGTAAGCTGGGGCGTATTAAAAAGAACCGGTAATGTTACTGAATAATAAAGTGTAATCATTTACTAATAAAATGATTGCAAAATCATTTTCACAAACAAAATCATTAAAATCATCTTTTTTATTCATTTGTAATGAAAATTCGAAATCCTCGAAACATCTTTTTCCTGTTTTGCTTGGTGGCACTTGTTGTTATCTCATATTTCTATTTTTTTCGAATTGATTTAACTTCCGACAAGCGATACAGTGTGGCCGATCAAACTAAAAATTTGATGAATAAAGTTGATGCTCCACTCAAAGTGGTTGTTTATCTGGATAGTGATTTGAATCCGGGATTTCTGCGATTGAAAAAATCAACAACGGAATTACTGGATGAATTATCTGTTTATTCAAATAAAAATATTGAGATTCATTATGAAAATCCGTCCTTAGCTGACTCACCTGAACAACGTGAAAAAAAATACGCAGAACTCCAGCAACGTGGATTAATACCTACAGCGGTATATGAACGCGACAAAGAAGGAAAATCTATTCAGAAAGTCATATTTCCGTGGTTAGAAATAGCATATAAAGGAAAAAAGGTTTCGATTAATCTTCTCAAAAACATTCGGGGAAATTCGGGAGACGAAAACCTGAATATTTCTATAGAAAATCTTGAGTTTGAGATTACCGATGGCATACGTAGACTGGTAAATACCGAAGTTTCGAAAATTGCCTTTATTGAAGGTCATGGAGAACTCTCGGATGCTGAAACTTTTGATATCAGTAAATCATTAAGCCTCTATTTTCAAATCGATCGTGGCAAATTAGCAACTGATGCCTCGATTCTTGACAAATATAAAGTTATCATTATCGCCAAACCAACGTTACCATTCAGCGAATCTGACAAATATATTATCGATCAATATATTATGAACGGTGGTCGGGTGCTTTGGTTACTCGATGGTGTACGCATTGCCAGGGAAAATTTATCTACTATCGGAATTTCGCCGGCCATTGAACTTGATTTAAATTTAAATGACCAACTTTTCCGTTATGGAATACGCATCAATCCGGTAATACTGGAGGATGTTCAGTGTGCAAATATTCCGGTGAATATAGCACCTGCAAATGCAACTCCCCAGTTTGAACCAACACCCTGGTTTTACGCCCCATTACTATTGACATCAAGCCAACATCCTGTCACCCGAAACATTACCGAAGTACGTGCTGAATTTTGTTCAGGCATCGATATAGTTGGAGAAAACAAACAAATGAAGGCTCAATTACTCTTAGCCACTTCGGACAATACACACATTATTGGGACACCAACTACAATCGACATGAGCCAAACACCAAAAGCCAATGACAAAGCATATTTCAACCTAAGTTATGTGCCGGTGGCTGTTTCGTTGGATGGAATTTTCGAATCGGATTTTGCCAATCGGATGACACCTAAAGGTTTGACAAACACTTTACCCATTAGACAATTAAGTTTACCAACCCGTCAAATAGTGGTAGCTGATGGCGATATTATAAGAAACGAAACAAATGGAACTGCCAGTGACAGTACCACAATTCCACTCGGATTCGACCGCTATATGAATCAACAATTCGGAAATAAAGAATTTGTGCTGAATGCCGTACTTTATCTGGCCGACAATGAAGGTTGGATGCAGTTACGCAACCGCACATTGAAACTAAGATTATTGAACAAAAAAATTACCGGTGAAGACAAAACAACCTGGCAATTAACCAATGTGCTTATACCAATAGGACTCTTGATTATTTTTGGGGTTTCATATCAAGTAATACGTAAAAGGAAATATACGAAATAAAAAAAATATCAGATTTCAAAAACAAAAATTAAACCTGTTCGAAAATAGACTCTTTTATCTATTTCAGAACAGGTTTGCCTTTTATATACGGTTTTGTATTTACAATTCCACAGGAACAATCAACTTTATACTGATGTTACGCCCCATATTATAAACTCCGGTGCGTCCCGTAACATTGTTGATTTCAGCGTATTTCAAACGACTAAGATGGCTTTGGTAAGCTATGTCTGCCAGATTGGTTCCGCTGATATATAATGAACAGATGGTATGCTTTTTCAAGACAATGTCACTGCCAATGCCGGCATTGAGCAAAGTGTAAGCAGGAGTCACAGTTTCAGTATTGTAAGCTGCATAAATATTATCTTGTTTAAAATAATGTTCTATCCCAATTGACAGAAAACTGTTTTTCAGGTTCTTTCCCACCTTGTCAATATCCGTCCGGATGTCCGATTTCCATTTGGCAGCAGGAGTAAAAGGCAAATATTTTGTTGAATCCGGTTGATTCTTGAGTTGTGAATGCACATACGAGAAACTATTTTCAAAGTGCAACCAATCCAAAGGATGCGGATGAATGTCTATTGAAACTTCACCTCCCATTAACTGTGCATTGCCAGAATCGAATTTGTACGAAGGATAACCATCCCTAATAGAATCACTGCCAATTACATTACTTATTTTACGTGAAAAAATATAATTGCTTATGTTATTAACAAACAAGTTAAGTTTAGTGCTCACATGTTTTGTGTTGTACCCCAGTTCGTAATCTACTTGCAGACTACTTTCTGCTTTAAGTTTCGGGTCACCAATTTCATAGCGGATAGTACCTTCGTGTACACCATTGGAACTTAACTCACTGATGTTCGGAGCACGAAAACCACTTGACAGATTCAATTTGGAATTCCAGCTTTCGCTCAGTTGGTAACTAGCTCCTAAACTACCGCTCAAACCACCAAAGTTAGTTGAGAAACCGGCGAATCGTTCGGTCGCAGCTGGGTCTAAGGCAATTGTTTTTTCTTCATTTGTATTTAAGTATAATGCATCACCCCGCTCCGATCGATTATCATAACGCAATCCGCCACTTACATCCAGATTTCCCCAGCTTTTTTTCCCGATAATAAATGCACCTGCATCAAACAGACTATATTCCGGCACCAAGTATTCAACACCTTTATTTAGTGAGCTTTGATACATCCCATTCACTCCAAATGAAAGGCCAAATCCATTTATTTCGGGTAAAAGATAATGGATGTCGTAGTTCACTGTATGGAGTTGGAAATACAAGCCATAAGTATTGGGATTGAGTACATCGGCAAACTCCTGACGGCGGTTTTGTTGGTAACCGATAGTAGTTTTGAGACTGCCTTCCCCAATTAATATATTGTTATTCCATACCACTTTATAATGTTTAACCTGCTGATAGGGCATTTGATGTTTATAGGACATAAAGTCATCATTTGTAGCAATGGCTCTTCCTTCGTTGTCGCTGTTCAAAGCTATGGGTTTAATGAATTGCCCGGTGACACTGTCGCGTTGACCTTCCACTATACCGGGAGTAAGTTGATAAGTGCTTAATGTCAAATGGGAATAACCCCACCATTGGTTTATACCCAGTAAAACCGAAGCGGCATTTTCACTAAATCCTGAATTGTAAACATATCCATCGTATTTGTTTTGGTAAGCATGGGCTTGTTTATTACTGTAACGCATATTCCACACAAAGGCTTTTTTATGTCCTGCGAAGTTAAGCGAATAGGCCATCAATCCGTTATTGGTTTGATAATTGGCCAGTGCATTTAAATTTATTTTTCCTTGTGGAAGTATCGGAGCGGAGAAAAAACTGATTACACCCGCCATAGCGTCCGAACCATACATTAAGCTGGCCGGACCTTTTAGAATTTCTACACGGTTCACATCATATTCGTCTATTTCAATGCCATGTTCGTCGCCCCATTGTTGTCCTTCCTGACGAACTCCGTCATTGACAACAACTACCCGGTTGTAACCCAAACCCCGAATTACAGGTTTAGAAATGCCGCTTCCGGTTGTTATTTGCGATATACCCGGCTGTGAACTGATAGCATCAATTATATTTGTGGAAGCTTGTTGTTGTAATTGCGTCTGAGTAATAATGCTTATAGGAGTCGGCATTTTTATCATTTGGGAAGCGCCACCTGCTTGTCCTGTTACCACTACTTCGTTTATTTCAACGATGGATTCTTCCAGCACAAAGTTTTTCGTAGTGCTTGTTTTTAGGTCGATATTTTCGGCTATCATTTTATAACCCATAGCATTTACCTGAATCAGTAAGGTTCGTAGCGGAAGATTATCAATTATGTAATTTCCTTCTGAGTCGGTAATGGCTCCGGTTTTCATTTCGGGGAAATAAATACCGACACCGATAACCGGTTCACCTTTATCGTCGGTAATCCGGCCTTGTAAAACGGTATGAGAACTACCCGTATTATCTGCCCATAAATTTACGATGGTAAAAATGGACAGAAGAATAATATATATCTTTTTCATTAGAATTCTATTATGGAATGTGAAGTAATGGAGATGTTTATCATTGTCATTCACTTGAATTGTGGCAATGATAAAATCATATAAAAACTTGAATTGCACCGCAAGGCACAACTAAATTCACTATGCAGTATATTGCTTTGTGTGTTTGCTTATTTGAGAAATACAAAAATGTGAAGTTTACAGTGCAGGAGGTGCCCGTAGATGGAAGAGTTGGATAGAATTATTTGCGAAACAAGCAACTGTTCGAAGTGTTTGTTCTTTACTAACAATCACAATTACTTGCGGGACAGCAATTTGTTTTTGGGGAATGAAAGTGCAAAATTCAAATTCGCAAATCGGACAGTCATTATAATGATCAATAGTTATAGTTTGTCCGACCTCATTTGTGCATACCCCTTCAGATAGATCATGATGAGCCAACAGGATATGAACCGGTTTGATAAGCAACGAACTGACAAATACTACCAGTAGAAGTAGTGCAAATTGAGACTGAAGAGTATGTTTATCTTTTTTCTTCATTATTTTTTTTATACAACATAAGCATAACGAATTATATCTCCAATTGTTTATTCAGTAAATTGTTATTTTATCAAATATTCCAAACAAGTAACCGATTTCATTGTGCTGACTTTATACCATTGATTATTTGGGAGCACAACCACAAGTAGTTAGTTCTCTTGATTGTCTTTGCGTTCTGTTTTTTGTAATTTTTTCAGCAAAAACCATATCGACTTTTGGAACATTGAAAATTTTGTGAAATAATGAAACAGAATTCAAAATAGCAAATCAAATAATCATTATGATGAGAATTTTAAATTACTCTTAAAACGGAATGTACTTTTTATATTTCTATTCTATTATAATTAACTAACAGTATATGTGCCTATTATATACTTATTGAACCGAAAAACACAGATAAAAGAAGCTGCATAAATAATGTATAAACCCTATACTTTATTGTTAGAAACATTTAAACATTATTACTGTATAAATATTTAATTATTCTAATAAACAATTATTATCAGAAATTGTTTTATTTATTGTATTTTTGGGTTTAAACTTCTTTGAATATATTCGGTATAATTGACTGCCATTTTTTTAGTCTCAATTTGTTGATAAACATGTTTGTTACTTCTAAATAATTATATTTTAAAATCTAAATTTATGAAAACAAAATTAATTTACTTGCTCATTACAGGGTGTTTAATTTTCCCTGAAATCGGTTTTGGCCAGTTAAACATTGGAAATAGAATTAGAAATGCAACTAACAACAGGGTTAACAGAGAGGTTGATAAAAGTATAAATAATGGTGTCAATTCAGCCATTGATGACATTCTTAAAAAAAAGAAATCAAATAAAAATGATAGTATAAAAGCTGCAGAAACAGAAAAAAACACAAACAAACAAACTATTCCTGTTTCAAGTACTCCTTCACTCCAATCCTTTTCCAAATACGATTTTGTTCCAGGTGAGAAGGTAATTTTTTACGACGACTTTACTGCAGAGAACATTGGCGACTTTCCGGTTCAGTGGAATACAACAGGCTCTGGAGAAGTGGTTACTACCAATCTTTATGAAGGCAGATGGTTTAATATTACTAACGAACGTGGTGCAACCATTCTGGATGCACCTTTAGTCTTGCCTGAGAATTACACCATTGAGTTTGATGTTGTTAAACAACAAGATCCGAAAAATAATAATATTTCCGACTTTTCATTTGAAATTCTCAGTACCTCCAAACCTAAAGATATCGGTTATGGTAATGCCCGTCCGGGTGATGCAGCAATCCGGTTTGCTTTCGAATATTCCACAAGGTATGGTACTTATTATCGGGACGGTTCGCCTGACCTTTCAGGCAGTGATAACATCAGGTTGTTAGACGGTAAGAAATACAAAATTTCGATTTGGGTGCAAAAAGAAAGAATCAGAATGTATGTCGACGAAAAAAAGGTTTTTGATCTTCCGAAAGCGATGTCGAAAAGTTACAAATACAACATGATTCGATTTGACAGGGGCGTTACTATGTTTGGGAATATAAGAATAGCAACCGGTCTTCCAGATGTAAGAAACAAACTTCTGACCGAAGGCAAGCTGGTTACTTACGGAATTTACTTCGACGTGAACAAAGATGTGGTAAAACCAGAATCGTATGGCACTTTGAAAGGAATTGCAGCCATTTTAAATGAAGTTCCGGATGTGAAAGTTAAAATCGTCGGCCATACCGACAGTGATGGTGCTGATGCAGCCAACCTCGATCTCTCGAAACGCCGCGCCGCCTCTGTAAAAGCTGAACTGGCTAAATCGTTTGGCGTGAATGCTGAACGTTTGGTAACTGACGGAATGGGCGAATCACAGCCTGTTGCACCAAATGATACCCCTGTAAACAAAGCCATGAACCGAAGGGTTGAATTCATCAAATTGTAAAATTATTTTCAAATAGGCAGACTCACAAAGTCCGGAATCTGCCTGTTTTTTCCTGATAAATAAAATCCTAAAATCGTTTACCTAAAAGTAATTCAGGTATTCATAAACTAATTATATCTTAAGCAATTTAATTTTAACTTCGTAAAATATACTAATAATGAAAACAATCTTTACGTTATTTCTGCTGATGTTTGCAATGATCTATGCAAATGCCCAGGTCAGACCTGAAGCCTATTTAAGTAAGCTGCCTTCGGTTCCCGGAGATATCTGTAGCGATGAGACGCAAGGCAAAGACGAATTCTTCTCAAAGGTTAATGAAATTAGTGAACAGCTACAAACCGAGATGGAGCGGCGGCATGAAAATAATGACGCAAAAGTTGATGCCGGTAAACCGAAGATGATGGACAATGCAATGAAACAAACAGGAGTATCACCGGAACTGATACAGCAACTACAGGCTCTTGAAAAACAAAGCAAAGGAGCTTCTGGTGATCAGAAGAAAGCCTATGATGCACAAAAAAAAGCATTGGCCGATCAGATGATGCAGCAAAGCATGAATATTTCGATGGGAGAAGTCGAAAACCTGAAAAAGATGGACAAAGCCGGGCAAAAAGCATGGGCAACAGCTTATGCTACTGAAAAACAGGCTGAAGTGGCGGCCGACCCCAAAAAATACCAGGATCAGAATGCAAGAGAAATGCAAAAATATAATCTTGTGAAAAGTCAAAAACAACTCAGCGATAGTCTTAATGCCCAACAGAACAGATACATGGCTAAATTTCGTGAAATAGATGAAAACGAGGATGGGAGTAAACTATTAGCAAAGATTGAAGGCATTAGGAATGAGATTCGCGAAGAATATTCCAAAACAACCAGGACAGATCAAAAATTAATTGAGCTCAGAAGCAAGTTGGTGGCAGCAAAAACAAGCTACTGCAATTTACAAAGTCCCAGGTATATTAAAGTCCTTGCTGAATACAAATCGTTTATCCTATCATCCATGTCGGCTTATTATCGCCTCGAAAAATTATCAAACGAGGTAACTAAAATGCAAACCGGGGTTGACATCAGTCCGGAACCCGGTCAATTGGGTCTGGGCAATGTTTCGAGTTATATACATCAGTTATTGGATGCCTACAAGTATAATCTATATGGATCTGAAGACTTAACGATCGGCTAAAATTGTCATTTATGAAACACATCTTTCTACTTTTCGTTTTCCTTCTGGCAAATATGACATTGCTGGCGCAAAACACCAACAATGAGGCTACACAGATTAAACAGCAAATGTCTGCTATCCGGAAATCGACCAATTGGGGCGATCCTGCGGCAGCTAAGGAAGCTAATGCAAAGATTGAGTCGCTATCTGCAAAGCTTACCCAGGCCCTACGCCAAAATAATTCTGCACAGCAGCAACCGCAGGGGAACAATGAAACTCCATCGGATGCCAATGTAAAGAATAAAATTCAGCAGGAAATGGATGATTACAGCAATAAATTGATGAGCCAAATGATGAAAATTGCACGCGAAGGAGACGAAGGGAAAATGGATTTAGCCGAGCCGCTAAGGGAAGAGATTAAGCAGGAATACAAAGACGACGACGACCCTAAAATAAAATGCAGGGAATGGCTTCAGTCAATGCCTTACCTTCTCATTAATATGTCTGAGCCACAGGTGCAGGTGATCATTGATCAGATGGCAGTGTTCAAAGGCATAAAAACATTGGTTGTTACCTGCAATACCAAAGGGACACCCGTCGATCTGGAGGAAATCCTCCGAAATGCATCAGGCTACCCACTCGAAGAATTGTATATCATCAACTTTGGAAATTCAGTCTCCAGTCTGCCATCGGATATTGGTAATTTCTCGAAACTAAATATGCTGAGTGTGTACAATAATAATCTTGCTCAACTTCCCGCTTCGATATCAAAACTCACGAATCTGAACGCCCTGTATGCCGATATCAATCCAATTCAATCGATTAAACCGGTTGTTAGTTCACTTTCGGGCCTGAAGAATCTGGGCGTCGCTAAAACGGGAATATCTGAAGCGGAAATCAACCAAATCCGGCAGATTTTGCCAACGTGTGTTATCCTGAAATAATAAAAGGTGTCGTGGTAATAGTGTCTGATACAGTTAATTCTAATAAAATGAAAAAGCTACATTCCTTTGCCTTCCTTATTTTTCTTTTTTCAGCAAAAAGTCTATTTGCCCAGAAACCTCATTTCGCTATTACAACCGAATATGAGGGAACCAAATACTCTCTGGTATATATAGTTCCATTCGAAAAAATAATGTCCAAATCTTTGAAGGATGAATTTCCCTGTGCCGATGTGGTAACCACTAATGATATCAGAATCCGACTTGGCCAACTGCGTGACATGGAATTGCAAGGAAAAGATATTCCGGCAGGCTTAAATAATTTTGACAAGGCTTTTCCCCATGATTACTGGGTTTACCTTGCGGTGCATGATTACGTTGAAGGGAAAGTTCAACTGGAGGCCCGTTGTTACAATTATAAGAAATTTAATATTATTGCTGATGCCGGGAGTTTGGTCGCGGCAAATAATGAGGGCAGCGTTACAGATGCATGTAAAAAACTTTCAAAAAAATTAATGGACGAATTGAATCAAAAGGAAATTTGCGCATTTAAAGGACCTGTTTCCATCACGGTTACTTCGATTAAAGATTCAACCGAATTGGTTGAATATAGTGTTTATTGTAATCAGTCGGATCAGCAATACCGCAAGGAAACAGTGATAAAAAACAGCACCATTAATGATTGGAAACTCCAGCGGAAAGGCATTTCCTGGGCTGAGGGAACCATGACATTTACCACCAGTGAATCAACAAAAGTGACTGAAGAAGATGGATGCCATAAATGCAAAACGGGCAATGAAGGCGGACGTATTTATACGAATGAGAAATCATTTTATATAGAGGGAAGCGGTATCTCACACGAAAGTTTTTACAAGGGAAAGCCGCAGGAGGACACGCGCATTGAGCTTGAATTTGTTGCAGAAGGTACTTTAAATTATTACATTATTGCAAAAGGCACCTCACTTCCTGTAACAGGGGAAGAAAAATCATTTGAAGAAGCCCAGGGGACATGTGACAACATTCCGCGTGTTCCAAAAACAAAGCCCCGGGAAGTCAGGATTCCGCTGTGGGTGGTATTTGGTCCCTATCCCGGCAAAATCACAGATGACGTTTTACAACACAAGGAGTCAAAAGTAATAACAAATCTAAATGGCGAGAAATCAACAATTACCATTGATTTTAGATTATCGCGTAAGGACAATTAAGACAGATTTGTAGATTCATATCAAATAAAGACTTGAAAATAAAAATGTTAGTATTTGTCATTCTTGTTTTTAACCTTTCCCTGCGTGGACTTTTCGGCCAAGATGAAATTCTTTTAAAAGAAAAGCCGGGTACATTTAAAATAATGTATGGTACACTTAATGGTCAGGGGCCAGACCAATATGGGAACTCATGTGGCTACACCAAAGCCGAATCTAATGCAGCTGCTAAAAACCTTGTTTCGCTGGTTGATATATTTCGGAGGAACCCGGTATTGAAAGAAATTAAGGGGTTCGATGGCTATTGTTACCTGAACGGAGGTCGCTGCAATACGAAATTCGGATATGGCCTACCCAGTACACCATGCTTTTTCTTTGAAGAATGGTTTCTGCTAAAGGGCAAAGAAGTAAAGCAAACAGTTGAACCACCTCAATGGCGCTTAGAAGTTAATATGACAGAGAAATTTTGCAGTTATGGGTTCAATGTATCAGATTACAGCAACTCTTATAACCCTACAAATCCAGCTTTCAGCGAAAAAGGCGCAAGTAATAGTGCGGTAGCATTACGCGAACTTTTTTTCCTTCCTGGTGTAAAAGAGGAAATTTGTCCGGGAATCGACCGTTACGGCGATAACCTTATCCTATTCAATCCGGACCGTCCTGAATACTGGTCGCAGGTAACCATACGCGAAGTGTTCCGGTTGTTGCTCGATTACTACAAACTTTATCCTCACAAAATCACCATGGAAACCATTGTGCCTATGCTCGAAAAAGAATTTTCCAATTTTTCAGAAACTGAAAAAGATGGTTTTGCCTATTTCGGGAATCCTGAATCCATTTACAGGATCGGCTCAACGAAAAATTCTACTCCCGTCATGCGCCCAAATCCTGATTACTGGAACCGAAAACTTCCGCGGTCAGTCATTCAATTCATGTGGTTGGAAATTCCGCCAAAAGAAATAGTAAAGAGCAAAATGGATGAAAGATTGAAAAGGCAGGATGGATATTATTATGTAAGCAGGTTACTTTATGAACTGGATGTTAAAGATTTGTTGCCAATTATTAGTCGTTAATTAAATGTGTTAAATAATATAAAAAATTGCAATTTAACGCCTTAGCTATGAAAAAAATCCTTTTAACTCTGATGTGTATCTCATGTATCCAATTTTTTGTGCAGACCCAGGATTACCCGTTAATACTCGACCATCCGGGCATATTCAAACTGATCGATTGGGGAGTTTACACGCATTGGGATTGTGGCTTCACAAAATCCGAAAATACTGCTAATTATCAGAAAATAATCGGGATTACCGATTTGGTGCGCAAAAATCCGGTTTTTATTAACCAGAAAGGATTTAACTGCGAGATTTATGTTTATGCAAAAAACTGCCCGGATAAATTTGGTTACGGAATTCCGAGCGAACTAAGTTTTGGGTTTGGAGACTGTTTCATGGATAAAGGCAAGCCAGGTTATTACCGGATTGAACCCCCTAGCTGGAAAGTACAGGTTAATAGTTTCACGGCATTCACCAGTGGGTCATATGGATTGGGTGCTTCAAAACCTACTGAGAAACCAAAGGATGGATTTAATTACGATAAATGGAAAAGTGTCGATGAGAAACTCAGTGAGTGTTTTTACTTACCGGGAGAAAAGGAAGAACTTGAGAATGGAATTGACCGTTACAGCAGCGAACTGATTGTTGTTTACAATCCGGAACGGCCTCCTTATTACCTGCCTGTCAAATTTCGGGAATTGGCTGAATGGAAGATCGAATATTGGAAACTTCACCCTGATAAAGTTCAATCCGATATGATGTTAGAATATTTGGAAGCAGAGTATGCTATGTTCTCAGAAACCGACCGAGATGGATGGGCTTATAATAATACCTATGACGAACGTAGTCCATTTTTAAAAATCACTACTGTGCCTGGCTCGCAGCAGGTCGTGCGTTTAAATCCAGAATACTGGAACAAGAAACTTCCCCGTTCAGCCATCCAGATACTCACTTTCAACCGCCTTGCCGATACCAAGAGATTAACCAGGGAAAAGGAAGAAGCACTCAAGCATAATTCGCCAGGCTATGGTCTTCTAAGATTTGAGGAAGCTTTGGATATAAAAATGTTTACAGAATTAATTGAGAAATGAACTTTAAAATTGATTTTAGATTGTCCCGCCAGAATAATTAGCTTTTGTGTTCACAACCGCAGGTAGCCGGATCTTTTGATGCTCCTTTCGCAATATTTTTTGTAATTTCATTTTTTATTTCGCAGCCGTTGCAATCACCACAAGCTGATGTTTCTTTTTTTCGGATATTCTTTACTATAGCATAAATGGAATATCCAATTACTGCTACAATTATAAAATATACAATTATTGTTTGAATCATATTTTCTTAATTGTTCCTGTTTAACAGATTGTTTATGTTTTCCTATAGGAACAAACTTCCTATCTGATAAGTTGCAAAAGCAACTAACCAGGCAATAGCAGTGGTATAAATCATGGTAAATACCGCCCAACCCCAACTTGATTCCTTTTTTATGGCAGCAATTACTGCCACGCAAGGAAAGTAGATTAGAATAAAGAGCATAAAGCCGAAACTCACCAAAGGAGTGAATACTTTTTGACCAATATGCTCGCCATTATTATGAGTTTGCTCTATCAGTTTATGTTGTAACGAACCTGAAGTTTCTTTTGCTTTCGGATCTGCCTGATAAAGAATTCCCATGGTACTCACTACAATTTCCTTGGCAGCCAGTCCGGTAATAATGCTTACACCCATTTTCCAGTCAAAACCCAACGGTCTGATTACCGGCTCAATGGCATGTCCAAGTTGACCGATATACGATTTTTCCTGACGTTCAGCTTCTTTACTGACTTCCAATTGTGATACTCCTTCTTCTTTATCATTGGCTGCTAGCTGCATGTCGGATTTTAAGTTCACAATTTGTGCATCATAATTCTTACTGTATTCTATATGGCGTGGAAAATAACCTAATGCCCAAATCAAAACAGAAGCCAGTAAAATGACACTACCCATCTTTTTTAGGTATTGTTGTCCTTTATGCCACATGTGAAGGCTGGTATTTTTCATTGTAGGAATACGGTAAGGCGGTAATTCCATTACAAAAGGCACTTCTTTTTTTGCAAAAACAACCCGCTTCATGATTAACGCAGTAACAACAGCTAACATTATACCAAACAGGTAAATTGTAAATAATACCAATCCCTGATTTTGCGGAAATATAGCAGAAATTAACAAGACATACACCGGAAGACGTGCACTACAGGACATAAAAGGAGTGATAATCATTGTCAGAATTCTATCTTTTTTGTTATCCAGAGTACGGGTAGCCATAATAGCGGGGACATTACAACCAAATCCCATTACAAGTGGAATAAAAGATTTACCGTGTAAACCTATTTTATGCATCAATTTATCCATTATGAAGGAAGCACGAGCCATATAACCTGTATCTTCCATTAATGAGATAAAGAAAAACAAAATCATAATGTTAGGCAGGAAAATGATTACACCACCCACACCACCGATTATGCCGTCTACAACCAAATCGCGCAAAGCTCCCACTGGCATAATGTTTTGTAACCAGTCACTCAATAAGCCAACACCTGAATCGATCCAATGCATAGGGTAACTCCCCAAAGTAAAAGTGCCCTGAAACATTAACCACATTAAAAACAAAAAAATCGGGAAACCCCAGATCTTATGTGTTAACATATCGTCCAGTTCTCGTTTAATTTTGTAACGGTCTTTTTTCGGTTCCTTGTAAGTTTCTTTCAATGCGCCATCAATAAAGCCATACTTGGCATCGGTGATAATAGTTTCGGAGCGTTCACCGTATTCTTTTTCCAAATCGACAATAGTGCGTTCTGTTAAGTCTTTTATTTGATCATAGTTACTAAATTCTTTCAGTTGCGAAAGGGTTGTTTTATCTGTTTCGAGCAATTTTATCGCCACATATCGAGACGATAATTTATCAGTTATTTTCGGATTTTTCCAAATAGCATCTTGTATCTTTTTTAAAGCTTCTTCAATAAGCGGTCCGTAGTTTATGTGTATATGTCTAACACTTGGGTCACGGTCTTCGTATACATCTATCAACTTGCTAAACAATTCATCCACACCTTTGCCTTTTGAAGCAACGGTAGGGATAATTGGAATTCCCATCATCTTTCCTAAGTCGTCGTAATCAAATTTAACGCCTTTTTTCTCCAATTCATCAAACATATTCAAGGCAATTACCACCTTTATATTCATATCAATCAACTGGGTTGTCAGAAAGAGGTTGCGTTTCAGGTTCGACGAATCAATGACATTGATCACAATATCCGGCATCTTTTCTGTAATATGCATTCGCACATAAAGCTCTTCGGGCGAATATTCAGTGATAGAATAAGTTCCGGGCAAATCAACGATTTTAATGATATAGCCATCTTTCTTTAAGATGGCTTCTTTTGCATCTACGGTTACACCGCTGTAATTTCCCACTCTTTCGTGCGAACCGGAAGCAAAGTTAAATAATGTCGTTTTTCCGCAGTTCGGATTTCCTACCAAAGCTACATTAATGACTTTCCCCTTTTCCAATGCTGATACTTTAAGTGTATCTTCATCTATAGTTCCTTCGAATTTAATTTCTGATAAACTGGCTGCATCTTCTACCGAAATCACTTCCACCAGTTCAGCTTCACTCCTGCGAAGTGAGACTTTGTAACCCATAATTTCGTATTCCACCGGATCTTGCAGAGGTGCATTTTTAATTACAATTACTTTTTCACCTTTCACAAAACCCATTTCGGTAATGCGCTTACGAAAAGCGCCATGACCAAGCACTTTGGTGATAATAGCTTCATCACCAGTTTTGATATCGGAAAGATGTGTATTATTTGTTGTCATTATAATTACAAATTTGACTAATTATATTCTTCACGTTTTCAGGAAAGGATGTGTTATATATTAAAAAAATCATTCCAAACGAATAAATCTTATCAAGGCATTCACTTAAATTGAAAATAAAAAGAATTTGAATACTATTTGATCAAGCATTAAAACAAACACAGTAGCCGTTTTTAATATCAGATAATATTTCGTGAACTTGTATTCCAATTTTTACCACAAAGATACTTATTTATAATGATTCTAAAGATTGAAAGTTCAAAAAAAAACAAAATATTATTGCTTAAAAACATTCAACGCGAAGAAAACCGCTCAATCAATTAAAATTCAATAGTCCGTTAAACAAAAGAATTGAAAAAACGACCCATTTTTAAAATAGAAGCCTTACTTTACAAAATTATCGTTACATTTACAATTCGAAAAGAGAATTAAAATTGAATTTTACAAAAAAAGAATATTTAAGCCACGGCTTTCCAAAAAAAAATGTCATGAAAAATAGTTTTCAAAATTTTGCTGAAATGCTTAATAAGATTTTGGCTAATAAATTATTCAAAAAACTTATTTTAATCGGTTTAGGACTGAGTTCAACCATTTGGTTTTTGGTACGTGTCATTCCGAAACCATCGCGAGCTGCTTATCCTTGTATGCAAGCGTCAGCTCCAATTATGTCAGCTTTTGTGCTTTATCTCTTGTCATTATTCGGAGGAGTCACAGCCTGGATGAAAGCTAAAACTTTCATTAAGAATAAAAAGTATGGTTTTGCAACAATTTTTATTTTGATTGCAATTACTTTTGGAACAATTTTCATTGCACAAAATTCGGACACAATTTATGCACAGCTGAAGTCTGTGGTTAGTCCCCCAAAAATGATGATGGGAAGTAATGAACCCGTTGGAGTAGCGAAAGGTATTTTCCCTGGACGAGTGGTTTGGGTTCACAATCCCGGTGTTTCCAACTGGGACGAAAAAACCGGTTTTTGGTTTGAAGATCGTTGGAATTCGCAGGAAAAAGCAAATAAGATGGTTACAGATGCATTATTTAATTTAACCGCTGCCAAAAACGAAAAGAAAGCTTGGAATTTATTGTTTATGTACTTTAATAAAACCAAGGCTCGTGAAAATCATGGATATGTGAACACTGAGAAAATTGCTATCAAAATCAATCAAAATAATACCTATTCGCACGGTGACAGTCCTGAAATTAATGCTTCGCCACAACTTGTATTTGCACTAATCCGAAGCTTAGTCAATGAAGGCGGTGTTCCTCAGGAAAACATTACGGTATTTGATGCCAGCCGTTTTATTACCGATTTTCTGTTCAACAAATGTCACGTTGAGTTTCCAAATGTTATTTTTGTAGATAATGTGGGTGGCGATGGACGAACAAAATCGACATACAAATATGAAGCAATTCCATATTCGAAAGATAATGGCAAACTTGCTCGTGGTTTAGCTACTTGCGCAATTGAGGCAGATTATTTAATCAACGTTGCTTTGTTAAAAGGACATGTTGGACAAGGAGTTACACTTTGTGGAAAAAACTGGTACGGAGTTACCGATATTGATAAAGATTGGCGGAAAAATGCACACGATAATTTTGGTCAGGACAGAAATGGGAACCCTAAATATATGACTTTTACAGATTATATGGGTCATAAAGACCTTGGTGGAAAGACTCTTTTATATTTAATAGATGGATTATATGGTGCAAAAGCAGTAAACGGATTGCCAAAGCCAAAATGGGAAATGAAACCTTTTAACGGAAATTGGCCATGTAGCTTACTAGCTTCGCAAGATGCCGTGGCTATTGATGCTGTAGCGATTGATTTCATATCCAGCGAATGGCCTGATGTAGTTGATATTAATTATGCCGATCAGTATCTTTTGGAAGCAGCTAAAGCCGACAATCCTCCATCAGGTACATTTTACGATCCGGAAAAAGATGGTTCTCGATTAAGCAGTCTGGGCGTTTTAGAACATTGGAATAATGCAGAAAAAAAACAATATAGTCGGAATTTGGGTAAAAAAGTGGGTATAGAATTGGCTTCTGTTCATTCATCAAACTGAAAATTATAAACCTTATTATATTTTCCATTAAACCTTGACAAAAAGACAGATATAAATTAAGCTCAGAAATACTTATAATTGAATTTTAATCAAATAATTTATGACGCATTACAAAATCATCACCTTTATATCAATTTGCTTTATATTTGTCGGTTGTAGCTTTTTATTCAGCCCATATACAATAGTTGAAGATGAATTTAAACACTCAAAAACGCAAACCTTAGAGCAGAATCTATACCCTGTCGATAGATTTTCTGTTGTTACCAATGCAAATGTTACTTATGAGCGAGTGATTTCAGATACCAAAGAATCTGTGAATTTGTATTTCGTCATCGCACGCAATTCGAACAGTTTTAAGATAGACAATAAAGCTTTTATGAAAGCAGATGGTAAAAGTTACGAAATTAGCTATCAGAATATAGGGACTGAATATAAAACGCATCAGGAATCAAATACTACCTCCACTACTACCAAAGACAGCACTAAAGTAAAAACAGAATACAAAACTGAGGTGAAGAATTATGATTGGTACGACGATAAATTTATTGTTCAATTAACACCCGAAATAGTTAATTCCATGCTAAAAACAGATGAAATACTTTTCCGTTTTTACTTTGGTCCAAAACAGGTGACTTTTAAGATTACAGGATATTCTTTACGTCGTGTCCAAAAACTATTTGTCAATTAAATATGAACCGAAAACATATACATTTTCTGGCTTTTTTATTGGTATTCATAGTTTTAAGCATTTCTAATCTTTGGAGCCAAAATGAATACAGCATCATTGACAAAACGGTTAAATTCGGAATGCGAAAGGCAGAAAACAGAAAAATAAATGCTGTGATAGTGCATTCTACTTTCAATAATTCGGGAGGAGAAAAGTACGATATCGATCTAATAATCAAACAATTTTCACACTATGGAGTGAGTTCACACTACGTAATTGGACGTGATGGTAGTATTTATTACTTGGTAAACGAAAAAAACATCGCTTTCCATGCAGGTATAAGTCAATTGCCTAACGGACAAACAAATTTGAATGCAACAACCTTAGGTATAGAGCTTATGACCTCTTTCGATGAAGCACCCACCGAAGAACAGATAAAATCATTGACTTTACTGGTAAGAAATCTTAAAAAACGCTATAAAATTGATTATGTATTGCGTCATAGCGACATAGCACCCGGACGAAAAACGGATCCCTGGAATATGGATTGGGAGGATTTTTTGAAACGATTAGAGTAATAAAAAAACGAGTGAATAAATAAAGTTCACTCGTTTGTTATTTTTTTTCATCCAATGATTATAAAAACCATCAAATGAGGAAAAGTATTTTATCATTCAGCAAAATTCATCAGATAATTCTTAAACGCTTCAAAGTCTGTCGGCAAGGATAAACTTTGTTTTGTTCCTTTCATAAACTCCTGTAATTTTTGCGGAATTTCCACTTTAGTTCCAATAATATTCTCTACCGTTTCAAGGAATTTTGCAGGATGTGCAGTTTCCATAAAAATACCGGTTTCATTATCTTTTAAGCCATCTTTCAATGCCCGATAACCGCAAGCTCCGTGCGGATCGAGTAAATAAGCCGTTTCGGAATAGCATCTTTTGAGTGAATCGGCAATTTGTTCGTCATTGTAACTTACAGCACTTATTTCAGATGAAATTGCAGCATGCGAACCGCCATACAAATCGAGCACACGGGCAAAATTACTCGGATCGCCCACGTCCATAGCATTGGCTATAGTGGATACCGAAGAACGCGGTTTGTATTCGCCGGTTTGTATGTATTGGAAGAAAATATCGTTGCGATTATTGGCTGCAATAAAACGTTTCACGGGTAATCCCATGCGTTTTGCAAAAAGTCCGGCGGTGATATTGCCGAAGTTTCCACTTGGAACACAGATTACCATATTTTCAGCAGCCTCTTTGGATATTTTCTTCAGTTGTGCATAAGCATAGAAATAATAGAATGATTGCGGTAAAAAACGCGCTACATTAATAGAATTAGCCGAAGTCAGTTTCATTTTAGCGTTCAGTTCTTCGTCCATAAAAGCTGCTTTCACCAAAGCCTGACAATCGTCAAATGTTCCATCAACCTCCAAAGCGGTAATGTTCTGACCGAGCGTTGTAAACTGACATTCCTGTATCGGACTCACCAAACCTTTTGGGTAAAGCACATGAACATGAATGCCTTCCACACCGAGGAAACCGTTAGCTACTGCACTTCCTGTATCACCCGAAGTGGCAACCAACACATTTACTTTTGTCTTCTCCTGCTTCTGAATAAAATAACCCAGCAGTCTCGACATAAAACGTCCTCCGACATCTTTAAAAGCCAAAGTTGGTCCGTGAAATAATTCCAGACTATAAATATTGTCGGTAACATGTACTAACGGCACATCGAAGTTCAAGGTATCGTATACGATTTTCTTCAATGCGCTTGCTTCCACATCTTCACCAAAGAATGCATCCGCAACGGTGTAAGCTATTTCCTGAAACGAAAGATTTTCAATTGTATCGAAAAACGAATGTGGTAATGTTTTGATACTATCGGGCATAAAAAGACCTTTGTCTTCCGCCAAACCTTTTACTACGGCATCCTGTAAACTTACACCGGTCACTTTTTTATTGGTACTGTAATATTTCATAAGGCAACCTCTAACCCTCTAATCCCCCGAAGGTGGACTAAAAGAAATTCTATTTATAATTCTATTAAAAATCTTCTTCAAACTTAAAACTATTGAAAGTCCTCCTTCGGGGGATTTAGGTAGCAATTAATTCTCTCATAAATTCCGCTCCTTTCAACAAGCCATAACTTCCTTTTTGTTGTGCAAACTCATCATAAACCATCACATCATCGGCCTTTTCACCCGGTTTATAAATGATAAATGGGATAGGTGAAATTGTATGAGTTTTGTAAACGCAAGGTGTAGGATGATCGGGTAAAATGGCAATTACAACCGGTTCATCCCATGTGGAAACTTCTTCAAAGATCGGTTTCACCACGCGATAATCGAGATATTCAATGGTTTTCATTTTCAATTCCACATTACCTTCGTGTCCGGCTTCGTCACTGGCTTCTATATGTAAATACACAAAATCGTTTTCACGCAATGCATCGATGGCTGCCTGTGCTTTTCCTTCATAATTAGTATCGTAAAGTCCTGTGGCGCCTTCCACTTCTATCACTTTCAGACCAGCATATACTCCAATTCCTTTAATTAAATCTACAGCCGAAATTACAGCTCCACTTTCTAAGTTGTAAGTTTCGAGCAAGGTTTTCATTTCGGGTTTATAACCCGGTGACCAAACCCAAATGCTGTTCGCTTTATCTTTTCCTTGTGCAGCGCGTTTCAGATTCACCGGATGGTTTTCGAGCAAAGCTTGCGAGCGAAGGGTTAGTTCATTCAATAAGTCAGCTGTCTCTTGTGCTTCCGGAGTTTCTGCCGTAATCATTACTTCAGCAAAAAGAGTTCCTGTCACATCATGTGGAGGCGTACATTTCAGCGCTTTATTTCCGCCCTTCATCTTCAGCAAATGCCTGTACGAAACGCCGGGATATAAACTAATTATATCCGTACCCAATTCCTTTTCCAAAAAAAGAATCAATTCAGTGGCTTCTTCATTACTGATATGGCCGGCCGAGTGATTCTTTATTTTACTATTTTCGATACAAATCAGGTTGCAACGCATAGCCATTTCATTAGGCTCTATAGCTACACCCATACTTGCCGCTTCGAGTGAACCGCGACCTTCGAAAACTTTATTTACATCGTATCCAAGCACAGTGAGATTGGCAATTTCACTTCCTGGTGCAAAACCGGCAGGAATGGTATCAAACATTCCATTTCGTCCTAAGGCAGCAATTTTATCTATATTCGGTATTTTGGCAGCCTGCAAAGGTGTCTTATTTCCAAGTGATGCTATGGGCTCGTCGGCCATGCCATCACCTAATATAATGAGGTATTTCATAAGAGTGTTGGATCGTTGAACTATTCAATCGTTGAACAGTTGAATTGTGTAATCGTAAAACTGGAAATTCATCAGATTTGTTCAATTGAACTGTGACTTATTCTTCTAAAAAATCTTTATAATTCGGCAAGGCCTCTTCCAATTTCTTTACTGTTTCAGCCAAAGTCAAGTAACTTTCTCCACCGGCAGCATTCAAATGTCCACCACCATTAAACAAATCGGCAGCGACTTTATTGGCAGGAAAAGTTCCTTGCGATCTAAGTGAAATTTTAATTTTATCGGTATCTTCGCGCAGAAAAACAGAGAATTCAACACCTTCGATAGAAAGCGGAATATTTACAAAGCCTTCGGCATCGCCATTGATAAAATTAAATTGATCCAGTTCCTTTTTGGAGATGGAGATAATTGCAGAATGATATTCAGGGAAAACTTTCATCTTTTGAAATAAACAAAAACCCATCAAGCGCAAACGTTCAGCGGAATAAGTATTAAAAACCTTTCGGTAAATATCATCTTTGTCAACTCCTAATTTAATCAATTCGGAAATAATTATATAAATTTCCTGATGATTCGAATTGTAGGTGAATCCACCCGTATCTGTCATCATGCCGGTATAGATACATTCTGCACAAGCCAAATTAATTTTTGAAAAATCGCCCATACGACAAATTAATCTGAAAATCAACTCACTGGTCGAAGATATTTCGGGATAGGATACAGAAATTTTAGCGAAGTTGTCTGGATGCAAATGGTGATCGACTAGTATTTTATCGGCAGGAGAAGCCAAAACGGCATCTACCATTTTCCCCATGCGACTAGCAGTATTAAAATCGAGAGTGAAAATCAGCTCTGAAGAAGCGAAAATTGCATCAGCCTGTTCTTTATCGTTTTCGTATATGAGTACTTTTTCTGCTCCAGGCATCCAATTAAAAAAATTGGGGAATGCTGTCGGTACAATAACCGTTGGCTCTTTTTCTATTGTCATTAAATAATGCCATAAAGCTAAGGACGAGCCCATTGCGTCACCATCGGGTCCAACATGAACAACAATAGCAATTTTATCAACGTTATCAATCGCTTTTTCTACCTTGTTGATAAGATCCTCCGCAATTATTTTTGAAATCATTTGTCAGTTTTTAAAATTGGATGCAAAAGTAGCAAAAAAAATACGATTTTGAGAGATTTTTAATTCTCAGATAGTTAATCTATAAAATTTAAGATATATGCACCTTGTTCAGCTACTGAATAAAATCCGATTTTTCTTAATTTACATGCTTGTTTAATACTTTCTGTGTACCACTTTGAGATATTTTTATCCACAATAATTTTGCGTGGTTGTACACATTCCAGTATTTGTTCGATTTTAGGTTTTAGCCCTTTTCCGATTATAAGATAATCAATTTCAAGTGGCTTGGAAGTTGTTTTTTTTATTAAAAAATCCTGAGTCAATATCAATATACGGGATCCTTCGAAATAAGCAAAACCATTCGAAAACCAATTATTTTCATGTAAATAATGCGGATTTTCTAACTTTTGGTTTTGCCAAAATGACTTTGCAATTCGTGTAGCTTCTACCGAATCGGTCGAAAAAACATAATTCTGATTGCGGCTTATGAAATTGACATGTGTATTTTTCTGACCTGCATACACTATCATTCGTTTAGAAGTTAAGGTTTGATAATTCACCTGTAAATTGAATAAACATGTAAGTAAAAGAGAGAACAAAGCAACAATTAAGGGTGCAAACTTTTTACTGAAATAGTAGCCTGAAATACAAAAAAATGCCAGAAATAAAACCAATGTTTGCCTGACATCCAACGAAATATGCGATATTGAATAGGGCAAATTCTGGATACTAACGATCACAAAATTTAATCCCCAAAGTGACCACTTGAGTAGAAAAGCTATTGCAAGTGATAAATATGGTACAAATGAAACCATCAACAAACCCATAGCCAAATAAATAATCAAACTGGAAAGTGGAATAGCAACTATATTGGTAATTAAGAAATAGTTAGGGAACTGTTGAAAATAATACAATGTAAACGGGGTCGTACCTAATTGTGCCGCTATCGATACCGAAAACATTTCCCATGTAAAACGGGTTAGTTTATTATTAGGAGTATATAATTTATTAATAATTGGTTGAAAGAAAATAATGCTTAAAACAGCTGAATAGCTAAGTTGAAAGCCAACATCATATAAAAAGTTGGGATTAATTATCAGCATAAAAAATGCCGACATAAATATTGTGTTATAAATCTGCGATTTACGCTCGAAACAAATCGCGATTGCTACAAAAGAAAACATTAAGGTTGCGCGAACGACGGCCGGTGACAAACCGGTAAGAAAAGCATAAGCCCACAGAAACAAGGTAATAAAGATTGTTTTCAGTATCTTCTGACGTTGGTTTTTATTCAGAAATGACAACAAAAATGCCATAACAACGTAAACAACACCCACGTGCATACCACTCACTGAAAGTATATGCATTGCTCCGGTAGCGCTGTAACTTGCACGTAAATCAGGTTGTAAATCATCGGTATAACCCAAGGTCAATGCAGCCAACACTGCAAATTCATCGCCTTCAATCTTAAATTTACGATACACATTCAACAAATAATTTTGGCATTTATCTGCCTCCCGTCGAATTGAGAAAGTAGCATTTCGGCCGGTCATTTGCCAACTACCGGACGAAATATAACAGGTCGCTCCCACTCCTTGCCGTTTTAGATAAGCTGCATAATCAAAACCATCTGGATTTTGAGCCTTTTGGGGTGATGCAAATTCGGCCTCAACCATCATTCTATCACCAAATAATAGTTTTGAAGCGGCACTATCTTTTTGTAAATAAAGAATCGCTTTGCCACGAGCCGGTTTCCATGATGTAGAATCAGAGAACTCCAGTACTTCTACTTTGCAGAGATATGATTTTGCTTTTTCGATCGGTGCTGACGTCAGTTCGACGCGATAAATACCTTTTTGATTGAGATGGTCAAATACATTTTCTTTTTCGCGTTCACTACTTAGAAAATATGCCAAAGTGAACATAAACAAAAAAATTCCGCAGCCAAATAGCCAACGGAATTGGAATTGTCGTTTTGGAGTGTGTATCAAAAATGAGAATAAAATCAGACAGATAGAAAGTACAAATAAGGCAAACAAACTCCAATGAAACAACTCCACATATTGATATAAAATAATACCAAATATAAACGGGAGCAACAAACGAAAAAACGGAGTTCGTTGCAAAAAGTCCATAATTAAGTGTTTAACATATTATGTATGGTTTCGGTAGGACTTGGAGTATTGAAAACGGCACTTCCGGCTACCAGTACATTTACGCCATGTTCAAAAAGTTTTGGAGCATTTTGCATATTCACACCACCATCTACTTCAATCACACAATGTGCATTTTTTCGCTTAATCATTTCTTTCAATTCATCAATCCTATCATAACTTCGCTCGATAAACTGTTGTCCTCCATAACCTGCAAAAACAGTCATAAGCAGCACCAAATCAACTTTATCCACATACGGTTCTAAAACGCTCACAGGTACATCCGGATTGATAGTGATACCGGCTTTCATACCTTCATTTTCAATTTTCTCAATTACTTCCAAAGGATTTTCAACTGTTTCGAAGTGGAAAGTAAGTATTCCGGCACCGGCTTCACGAAAACGAGTGATGTATTTTTCGGGATGAACTATCATCAAGTGAACATCCAATGGTTTCGTGCAATGTTTTTTTACGGCTTCCAATACCGGAAATCCAAATGAAATATTGGGTACAAAAACCCCATCCATCACATCGATGTGTAACCATTCTGCTTCGCTGGCATTAATCATTTCGCAGGCAAGTTGTAAATTTCCGAAATCAGCTGATAATAAGGATGGAGATATGATTTTAATCATGTATTTTTGTTGAAGAGTGTTTGGTGATTAGTTTATAAAGAACGCAATTAGAATGATTTAGGACAGTAAAATATAGAGTTAAAACCATCTGATTGATTTGCAAATATAATAAAAAAAAAGACTTCCAAGTGATTGGAAGTCTTTTTTTTAATTTAAAAACAATTCAACGAACTGATTTTCGGCAATTTTTTCAACCCTATACGAAGATGCAAATTGGAGTATCTTCTGCAATGTAGGAGCTTTTGGTTGAAATTGTAAATAGCTTACAGGTCTTTTTTTCTCAGAGAACAAATCAGTTTTTTTTGATGAAGTAGAAATTTTTTGCATAGGCAACTAGTAGTGTTTTGATAATATAAAACTAAAACGTAGGTGTAAGCAAAAAAGTATATTTTTGATTGAATAATTTTTCTATTCTCAAAACTCTATTTATTCATAATTTTAAAAAATGGTAGCTACATTACGGATTTATAGCTATAAATTAAGAATTGAGCTGGTGTGAATTGAATAATCGTCATTTTATCTCCAAATACACGTCCTTTTCGGCAGCAATACGTCGCATGTTGAGCAAAGCATAACGCATACGTCCCAAAGCTGTATTGATACTTACATCAGTTTTTTCGGCTATTTCTTTGAAACTCAGATCTTCGAAATACCTCATACGAATTACCTTTTGTTGGGACTGAGGCAAAAAATCAATCAGATGCACAACATCTGTCAATACCTGTTCATTAGATATTGTATCTTCGAAACTTTTTTCCGAAAGTTTTGCGTTATTTACAATGTCATAATCAACTGCATCTGCTGAGAAAGTATTTTCGTTTTTTTCCCGTCTGAAATGGTCGATGATGAGGTTATGTGCAATGCGGTTAATCCATGCCAAAAACTTGCCGGATTCTACATAACGACCTTGTTGTATGGTTGCAATGGCTTTGATGAAAGTGTCTTGAAAAATATCTTCGGCGAGTTCCCGATTACGTACAATCAAGTATATATAAGTATATGCTTTCGATTTGTAACGTAATAGTAAAATTTCAAACGCTTTGTTATTGCCAGTCTCATACAATTTAACCAATTCATCATCGGTTAACTGATTTAGAGTATTCATTACTTCTTAATTTTTAAGGTTTTAAAGTAATCTTCTGCAATAGGCGTATTAAATTTTAGATTATTAATCGGGTTGTTGAGACTGCAAATATAGTAATAGTATTGAAAAAAAAAAATTAATCAGCCAATAATTTGAAAAAAAATATTTATTATGTGAATGACGACATTCAAAAAGCTGCTAATTTTTCACTATAACACAGCATATCAGTCACATGTTCATTTATTATTTGTGAATTATAAATTACAAATATGTTACTCTACCCAAAGAACCAAACCCTTTAAATATTCTCCTTCGGGATGGTAAATATTAATGGGGTGATCGGCCGGTTGACTCAATTGATGCAAAATGCGGACATTACGTTTGCTCTCGGCAGCTGCACTAAATACCGCTAAACGAAATTGCTCTTTGGTTACTACTTGTGAACACGAAAAAGTAAATACGATTCCTCCTGGTTTAATTTGTTCAAATGCTTTGGCGTTTAGACGTTTGTAACCTTTCAACGCGTTACGTAATGCTTCACGGTGCTTGGCAAATGCAGGTGGATCGAGAATTATTAAATCGTATTTTTGTTCGAGATTCTGTAGATTATTCAGATATTTAAATGCATCTTCATCAAACGATTTGTGGCGAGTCTCATTAGGAAAATTGACTTCTACATTCTTATCAGTCAGTAGAATGGCTTTTGCAGAACTATCAACCGAATGAACCAATTCAGCTCCTCCACGTAAAGCATATACCGAAAAACCACCTGTATAGCAAAACATATTCAAAACCGATTTTCCTGCCGAATAACGTTCGAGTAAAGAGCGATTTTCACGTTGATCAACAAAAAAACCGGTTTTTTGACCTCGTAACCAATCCACATGAAATTGCAAACCATTTTCGATGGCGGTTAATGACGCTGTTTCTTTTCCAATCAAATAACCATCCTCAGGCGCAATCGGAGCTTTGAAAGGCAAGGTTGTTTCCGATTTGTAATAAACATTCTTGACTTGGGGAACATTTTTGACAATGGCTTCGGCCAAGGTTTGACGAATTTCATGCATTCCCACCGAGTGCGCTTGCATTACAGCTGTTTCTGCATATACATCTACAATTAATCCGGGTAACGAATCGCCTTCGCCATGTATCAAACGGTAGGTATTGTTCTGCTTTGGATTAACCAAACCCAGAGACAAACGCATGGCATAAGCATTTTGTATTTTACGATTCCAAAAGCTATCGTTAATTTGTTCATTTTTGAACGTTACAGCACGTACGGCTATACTCCCTATTTGATAATGACCAATGGCCAAAAAATTGCGTTTATTATCCAGCACTTCCACCAAATCACCTTCGGCAGGTTCACCTTCAATTTTTTGAATGGCACCTGAAAACACCCATGGGTGAAAACGGAGTAAACTTTCTTCTTTTTTTGGTTTAAGTTGTATAGTAATCATGAAATCGTAAGGTGTTAGGTGTTTCAAGCCAGTTTTGGTTTGGAAGTATGGAAAGTTAAATTATTTAAATTAGAATTATTGCATTATGCAATAGTTTCTGGGATTTCAGGCCTTGGGTTGAGTGCTTGTTGTTCGCGAATATTTTCAAGAACCATTTTATCAACCTCTTTTTTGGTAAGTTTCTTTTCAGTTATCAATTGTAGGTAAATTTGTAAACTGGCCCAGGCATCTGTAGCGGCGTAACGTTGTTGTTGTTCAGTTAGTTCAGGATTTTCCCAATTTGTCAATCGTTGCGATTTGGATATTTTTTTATCGAAAAGAATGGCATAAATCTTTTGCAAACTCAATTCCATAATGCCATAATTTCTGGCTATTGTCTGTATATCTACAAAACCAGCGGGTTTAAATGTCTGACGTTTATTCAATCCTGTCAAATCATCACGAAGCGAAAGACCTATTTTTTTTATATTTTCATCAGCTAAAAAATCAGCCAATACTTCAGGCAGGTCAATTAAATTCAGACGAAACAAAAAGCAATGCTCCAGAGTGGAAATTTGAACTAATGAAACTTTGTGGTGAGTTCCACGAGTAAAGGAAGGTTTTGTTTCAGTATCAATGCCCACCACAGGGTTTTTACGAAGTTCTTCGATCGCCAATGCTACTTTCAACAAATCGTCTACAAGAGTTATTTTGCCCTCAAAGATTACTACCGGTAAAACATTTACCTCCTCTTTTGATATTTTAGTTCTAAACATGGCCCTTATTACAATATGTTTCCCAATTCTTCATCCTCATCATCGTGGAGAAAATTGAGAAATGAATTTCTATCAATTTTTTTCTGGGTTTTCAGCTCATTCTCTGTTTCATCAATCCCAAAATTTTCACTGAACCGTAATGCGTGTAATGCCCGCAATGCATTCAGCAATTTTTGTCCCCAATGCTCACCAAAAGCTTCGAGACATGCCACCAGCGCATCGTTCATTACATCTACATCGGCCAACTGGTAACTGGCAGCGAAATCCTTCATTTCCTGATAAATATCAGCCATATTTTCAGAGACAAAAGCAGCAATAGGTGTATCACTCAAAGCCATATCGGGATGAAAAACCTCCAGATATAAGTCGTCGTTACCCAATAATTGTTCCACTTGTTCGCGCACAAACTGGTAATCTTCTTCCGAAACAAAACGTTCAGTTCCTTCGTCGAAAACAGACTTGGGAATGTCTATCATGGAAGCTTTTAGGTACAGAAGTGGTAGAATTTTCACTGATCTTAGCACAAAATCTTCCCGTGAAAATTCAGTTGCATGTTCCAGAAACAAACAAGTTTCTGCGGCCACCGTGACAAATTCTATAACGTTTTTGCTGTAAACAATATGATCGGGTAATTGGTCGGTATTCATTCTTGCGATAAAATTTAATAAACAGTTGCAAAAGTAAGAAAAATAATCAACTTTTCGGCATGTTCTTATGCATAAGGTTGGAGATAAGTAGCCAACAATCAAACTTCGGTGTTATCTTGCAAAAAGTCTTAATAAATTTTGATATAAACGAAACAATACCAATAAGAATACGTTATAATAATATACTAAAAACGGGAAACTAAATCTACAATAACCAATAACAATTAAATCTTATGGAAGACAAAATCATCACTCTAAAAAACTACGACACCATGGTAGATGCCATGATTGATCAGGAAGTGTTACGAGTCAATGAAATAGAATGTTTTATCGGCAACGAACAACTTGTAGAGCTTTATCCGATGTTTAGCGACGTAGACCAAGGATTGAAAGTTGTTGTGTTTGAAAAAGACTTTGAAAGATCATTGAAAATTCTGGAAGATTACCATGCGGAAGATCAAAAATCAGAGATGAGGAGCGAGGAATGAAATGTAAATCACTTGAAACAGATTAACGATTCAACAATTCAACAATCTTTATCCTAAGCACCGGATGTTCTAAATCAGGTGCAATTTCAGCCAATGGAATCAACACAAAATCCCGTTCCGCTAAAAGTGGATGCGGGATTTTTAATGTAGGTTGGTCAATTATCAAATTATCATACAGTAAAATATCTATATCAATTACACGGTCGATATAATCGGATGTAGTTTTGGTTATCCTTCCCATATTCATTTCTATCGCCTGTGTTTTAGATAATAAATCGAAAGGTGACAGATTTGTTTCAACAAGCACCACAGCATTTAGAAAATCATTTTCCGAATCAAAACCCCAAGGCTTGGAAACATAGAAAGAAGACTGGCTCAGCACTTTTCCAACTTCCAAAGTAAGTGCCATAACCGCATCATTCAGGTTACGTTCCTTATCTCCCAAATTTGTTCCCAATCCCAAATAGACAAGTGCCATTACTTATAATTTTGTGCAAAGGTAAGAATTATTCAGAAGTAAGAGGCAAGAAGCAAGAGGCAAGTATCGGAAACACTGAGATTATTACTTTTGAAAGAAAATTCATAACTGACAATTTCCTTTCTTCTTACTCCTTGCCTCTTACTTCTGCGTTCTGCCATTTTCTGCCCTTTTGTCAGATATTTTTCACAATAAAATACTATTTTGGGATTTTTTTCTGTCAAAAACCGAAAGGAAACGAACAATTCTCCGCTGGCATATCATTTGTAAAATGCAAAGCGTACTAAAAACATATCAGAAGAAACTGAAAAAATAAAAATAAATAAAAACATGGGAAAAATTATTGGAATTGACTTAGGAACCACAAACTCGTGTGTTTCTGTAATGGAAGGGAACGAACCTATCGTTATTACAAATAGCGAAGGAAAACGTACAACACCTTCTGTTGTTGGATTTATTGAAGGTGGCGAGCGTAAGGTTGGTGATCCTGCAAAACGTCAGGCTATTACAAATCCAACAAAAACCGTATTCTCTATCAAACGTTTTATGGGTGAAACCTACGACCGCCTGACTAAAGAAATCGGACGTGTACCATTTAAAGTGGTAAAAGGCGACAACAACACTGCTAAAATTGATGTTGACGGACGTTTATATTCCCCGCAAGAAATTTCGGCTATCATTTTGCAAAAAATGAAAAAAACTGCTGAAGAATACCTCGGAACTGAAGTAACTGATGCCGTTATTACCGTGCCTGCTTACTTTAACGATGCACAACGTCAGGCTACAAAAGAAGCCGGCGAAATTGCAGGTTTGAATGTTCGTCGTATTGTGAACGAACCAACTGCAGCCGCTTTGGCTTATGGTTTGGACAAAACCAACAAAGACATGAAAATCGTGGTTTTCGACTGTGGTGGTGGAACACATGACGTTTCGGTATTGGAATTGGGCGACGGCGTATTTGAAGTAAAATCGACCGATGGTGATACTCACTTAGGTGGTGATGACTTCGATCATCGTATTATTGACTGGTTGGTACAAGAATTTAAAAACGAAAACAGCAATATCGACTTGAGTAAAGACCCAATGGCTTTGCAACGTTTGAAAGAAGCTGCCGAAAAAGCCAAAATCGAATTATCAAATACAACTTCTTCGGAAATCAATTTGCCTTATATTATGCCTGTTGATGGCGTTCCACGTCACTTGGTACGCACTTTAACACGTGCAAAATTTGAACAACTGATCGACGATTTGATTCAACAAACTATCGCTCCTTGTCGTACTGCTTTGAAAAGTGCAGGTTTGACAATTGCCGATATCGACGAAATCATTCTGGTAGGTGGTTCTACACGTATCCCTGCCATACAGTCGGCAGTTGAAAAATTCTTCGGAAAAGCTCCTTCGAAAGGTGTTAATCCTGACGAAGTAGTAGCAGTAGGTGCTGCCATACAAGGTGGCGTTTTGACCGGTGAAGTTACTGATGTATTGTTACTTGATGTTACACCACTTTCGCTTGGTATCGAAACCATGGGAAGCGTTATGACTAAACTGATTGAAGCCAACACAACAATTCCGACCAAAAAATCGGAAACATTTACAACGGCAGCCGACAATCAACCTTCGGTAGAAATTCATATTTTACAAGGCGAACGTCCATTGGCTAACCAAAACAAATCAATTGGCCGTTTTCACTTAGATGGTATTATGCCTTCGCGTCGTGGTGAACCGCAAATTGAAGTAACTTTTGATATTGATGCCAACGGCATTTTACATGTTGGGGCTAAAGATAAAGCGACCGGAAAAGAACAAAGAATCCGTATTGAAGCTTCATCTGGATTGACAGATGCTGAAATCAAACGTATGAAAGACGAAGCTGCTGCCAATGCAGATTCGGATGCCAAGGAAAAAGAAAAAATCGACAAATTGAACCATGCCGACAGCTTGATTTTCCAAACAGAAAAACAACTGACCGAAATTGGCGATAAAATTCCTGCTGACAAAAAAGGTCCTATTGAAGCTGCTTTAGCAAAACTGAAAGAAGCTCATAAAGCGCAAGACATTGATGCCATTGATGCTGCAACAAACGAAGTGAATACTGCATTCCAGGCTGCAAGTCAGGAAATGTACAATGCTCAAAATGCTCAGGAAGGACAAGCACAACCTAATGCTGACTTCGGTGGAACACAAAGTTCGAGTGAAGGCAACAAACAGGGTGATGTTACTGATGTAGATTTTGAAGAAGTAAAGTAACAAAGAAGTAAACGAGTTTTTAGTAAACGAGTAAACGAAAATAAAAACAGACCAACTTAATGAAAATTAGGTTGGTCTGTTTTACTTATTACAAAGTTGTAAAAATCTCCATTTAATATTCATTTTTAAAACATGTTCCATTACACCTAATATTCCTTACCTTTGCCATCAAACAAACCATTCAACTCCTATGCCCGAACAAAAAAAAGTACATCCGATAGAAAAAACCGTTTTACATCCACGAAATAAACATCGGGAACGTTACGATTTCAAACAATTGATAGCCACTTGTCCTGAACTGGCTAAATATGTGAAGTTGAATGCTTACAATGATGAATCGATAGATTTTGCCAATCCTAAAGCTGTAAAATGGCTGAACAAAGCCCTGTTGAAACACTATTATAGCATCGAATACTGGGATATTCCCACTGGATATTTATGTCCACCAATTCCGGGAAGGGTAGATTACATCCATCATATAGCTGATTTATTGGGTAGTAGTAATAACGGAAAAATTCCAACAGGTCCAAAAATAAAATGTATGGACATTGGCGTAGGTGCAAGTTGTGTTTTCCCCATAGTCGGGAATAAAGAGTATGGCTGGTCGTTTATCGGTTCCGAAACCGATCCTGTGGCTTTTGAATCGGCCGGCAAAATACTTAAAAACAATCCTTTTCTAAAAAGGAGTATAGAACTACGTTTTCAGGAAAATTCCAAGGATATTTTTCATGGAATTATGGAACGGAACGAACCTGTCGATTTGACTATTTGCAATCCTCCTTTTCACTCTTCACTGGAAGAAGCTCAGGAAGGTACACTTCGCAAATTGAGTAGTTTAAGCCATAAAAAAATCACCACACCAATCCTGAACTTTGGAGGACAAAACACTGAATTGTGGTGTGAGGGTGGTGAAGAAAGTTTTGTTCGCAGCATGATACGCCAGAGTAAACAATTTGCATCGAACTGTTTTTGGTTTTCGACACAGATTTCAAAACAGTCACATCTGAACAGTGTTTACGAAGCGCTTGAAAATGCAGGTGCCATAGAAGTGAGAACCATTCCTATGGGTCAGGGAACGAAAACAAGCCGTATTGTTGCCTGGACATTTCTCAAACAGGATCAACAGAATAGCTGGTTAAATACCAGATGGAATGTGATGTAAAAATGGATAGTTAACAATTGAAAATTTTAACCATAACGTAAAATACTTGTATTATTCCACATTTCCAATGTTTAAAAATAAAATTTCTTTTTAAAAAAACTGGATTAATGAACATTAAACATGCTACTTTGTTAAGAATTCAGCAACTTGAATTTGCGATACGATACCAAACCATGGCGTTTTGTACAAAGATATTCTAACCATTGAGAATAGTTTGTTTATAAATTGATACAGTTTGGTGTAAAACAAACTAAATAGAGTTTTTTTTGAAAAAGAAGGATTTTCTAGTCAGTTATGAAAAAAATTTTTATTAAGCTAAAGAAAATTTTTAAGGTTTTCGGACCGGGGGTAATTACCGGAGCGGCTGATGATGACCCGTCAGGAATCGCTACTTATACTCAAACCGGGGCCAAATTCGGTTATGGCCAACTATGGACAGTGATAGTTATGCTGCCACTCATGACAGCTATTCAAGAAGCCTGTGCCCGGATTGGCGCCGTAACCGGTCACGGTTTAGCCACCGTAATCAAAGCTAATTATAGCAAGAAGGTCCTTTATGCGGCTGTCTTACTTGTGGTTGTTGCCAATACAATTAATATCGGCGCGGATATTGGCGCTCTTGCGGCCGCAGCCCAACTGATTATTCCCGTCAATTTTGTCATTTTAACTTTAGGTTTTACTGCCCTGATATTGATTTTAGAAATTTTCACTAACTATCGGGCTTATTCACGTATATTGATATGGTTAGCCTTATCTCTACTCGCCTATCCGCTCACCCTGTTTATTATTAGCAAACCCTGGCATACGATTATTACCGCTACTTTTTTGCCGCATGTGGAATTAAATTTTGAGTTTTTCTTCATCATTACTGGCGTCTTAGGTACAACAATTTCTCCTTACATGTTTTTCTGGCAAACTTCGCAAGAAGTGGAGGAGGAAAAGGCTCAGCATTTGATTAGTCGGTATGGAAAGCCTAAAATTGGAGATACATTTATCAAAAATCTACGTATCGATAATTTCATTGGCATGATATTCTCTGAATTCGCTACCTGGTCAATAATTGTAGTGGCCGCCACAGTTTTACATCAAAATGGCGTTACTAATGTAACAACAGCCGCCGATGCCGCTAAAGCACTGGAACCTCTTGTTCAGACTTTTCCTCATGCCGGCTTCTTAGCCAAATTAATCTTTGCCAGCGGCATCATTGGTCTGGGCTTATTAGGTATTCCCGTATTATCCGGTTCGGCAGCTTATGCCTTATCTGAAGCCTTTAACATGAAAGAAGGGCTTAATCTTAAATTAAAGAAAGCTCATGGTTTTTATGGAATAATTACTATTGCGACGCTTATTGGTTTAATGATTAATTTTATCGGCATTGATCCAATTAAAGCGCTCGTTTTTACTGCTGTTTTTAATGGTGTGGCTGCGGTACCTTTAATATTTTTGATTGCCCGAATTGCCCGTAATCGAAAAATTATGGGTGAATACCGCAGTGGATGGTTGTCCAATACTGTAGTTTGGATTACTTTTCTGGTTATGCTGGCCTCCGCGGTTGCCATGTTTTATACTTTAGCACGAGGATAAAAAGCAGTACATTTAGAACCATCCCGAAGAAGCTAAGTTCTAAAAAATTTCATCTTCTTTTCTTTAATGAAAATATTATAAAACTCTAAAAGTATGTGGTGGATGTACCTATTGGTTTTTATTGGGGCCTTTTTGTTTGATGTAGTACCTTTTCCATTTCCTCCCGCTTTTACTATTATGGTTTTTCTACAGATCATGTTCGGATTGGACATTTGGTGGGTAATTGTAATTGGTGTTCTTGGATCCATTTTGGGAAGGTATATTCTTACTTTATATATTCCGTTCCTCGCAGGAAAAATTTTTAAGATATCAAAGAATGAAGACGTTGAGTTTCTTGGAAAAAAAATGAAAGAGAAAGGTTGGCGTAGCCAAATGGTAATCGTTGCTTACTCCTTATTGCCACTTCCCACAACACCATTATTTCTGGCCGGGGGTATGGCGAAAATAAAACCTTTGTACATTATTCCAGCGTTTTTTATAGGTAAATTCACAAGTGATGCCATTACTGTACACTTAGGCAAATATGCAGCAGAGCATACAAAAAGCATAATAGAAAGTGCATTATCATGGAAGACCATTACAAGTTTAGTGGTTGGATTAATTCTTGTCTGTGCTCTTTTATTTATAGACTGGCGTACATTAATTCAGAAGAAAAAATTTCAGTTAAAATTCAAAATATGGAAGTAATGCAAGTTGCATTGATCATAAAATATTAAATCGTAAAATACTTTTTATCATGAAATTCTTCACTACAACTAAAATTCGTCAACTCGACCAAAATACTATCGAACATGAACCAATAACTTCTATTGATTTGATGGAACGGGCAGCCGATGCGCTTTATTGGGAATTTATTGAACAATTTCCTTCTCAATGTTCGGTTTGCATTTTGGCAGGTCAAGGCAATAATGGTGGTGATGGACTGGCATTGGCCCGCAAGTTGTTGCGTACTGGTTATGCTGTCTCAGTTATACTAATTCATCCGTCAAACTTATCTCCCGATTGCGAAACAAACCGACAACGAATGATTGATGCTTTTCCCAATTCTTTGACTGAACTGAAGGATGAATTTATTGCACCTGAAATTACAACAGAAACAATCATTATTGACGGACTTTTCGGCTCTGGATTAAACCGTCCATTGACCGGAATCTTTGCTGAAGTTGTAAACTGGATCAATCAAACCGGATGTAAAGTGGTTGCTATAGACATTCCTTCCGGTTTGCAAGGTGAAGAAAATAAGTTGACAGACTCTTCTGTTATTGTCAAAGCCGATTTAACCTTGAGTCTGCAATTCCCAAAACTCGCTTTCTTTATGTCTGAAAATGCAGATTATGTCGACGAATGGAAAATCCTTGATATCGGCTTACATTCTGAAGCTATTGAGCAAACACAAAGCGATTTATATTTTCTGGAAGAAAAAGACATTAAACCTTTACTGAAAAACCGTCCTAAATTTGGACATAAAGGAAGTTTCGGACATGCATTTATTGTAGCTGGAAGTTTAGGAATGGCCGGAGCGGCTGTTTTATCTTCAAAAGCTGCATTGCGTAGTGGCGCAGGTTTGGTTACCGTTCATAGTTGTGCAGACAACCGCGTTATTGTTCAAACTTCAATTCCCGAAGTTATTTTCCAATCTGACCAAACATCCGATTTCATTAGCGATGTAAATGTGCAAATGACTTACAATACAGTTGCCGTTGGACCTGGGATTGGTACAAAAACTGAAACAACCGAGATGTTAAGTAAGTTACTTTGTCAACTGGACAAACCCTGTATACTTGATGCCGATGCGCTTAATATTATCTCAGAAAATAAAGATTTACTTCAACTTACTCCCAAAAACAGCATTCTTACCCCACACCCAAAAGAGTTTGAACGTTTGTTCGGGAAATGTAATTCTTCATATGAACGAATGACCAAAGCACAAGCAGCCGCAAAACAGTTCGGTATTATCATCTTGTTGAAAGGTGCAAACTCGCTTATTGCAATGCCTGACGGAAAACTATATTTCAATAGCACCGGAAATCCCGGTATGGCAACTGCAGGTTCAGGCGATGTACTTACCGGCATTTTGGTTGGATTGTTAGCTCAGGGTTATTCTCCCGAAGAGACAGCAAAAATAGGAATTTTCCTTCATGGACGCGCCGGCGATCTGACACTAAGTTATGAATCGAAAGAGTCGCTTATTGCAAGCGATATCATTTCTCATTTAGGAGAAGCCTTTCGGTCAATAAAATAAAGGAAAACCAATAATTTGTAAATAATTTAACAACATCGTATGAATAAACTTTTAGCAATCGAATCTGAAAAAGATATTCTGCCAAAATACCGAAACACGCCCATCGGAAAACTCTTAGAATATCATAATCTGAATAAAACATTTGATACTTATCAAAAAGCCGAACTTTTAATAGGTATGTGCATGGACAATCGAAAACATTTACAAATGCCCGATAATTTTGCTTTTATCATTCGTTCAGGCGGAGCAAACCTGCGCTATAGCGAGTTTAAAGTTTCGTATGCTATAGCTGTTGGGAAAGTAAGATACGTTGCACTCATTGGTCACAACAATTGCGGAATGGTAAATCTTCTTTCCCGAAAAAACGAATTTATCAACGGTCTTGTTGATACAGCCGGTTGGAATAAAAAAAGGGCAGAAGAACATTTTATGCAATATGCTCCTATGTTTGAAATATTTGATGAGACTGGTTTCATTTTAAGTGAAGCAAAAAGGCTACGAAACTTGTATCCGAACATAATTTTTGCTCCTCTATTTTATATGGTTAACGACAATAAACTTTACTTTATTCATGAAGATTAAAACATAAGATTGATAGGATTAACATATTAATCAACACTTTCAAAAGTTAAATAATACGACTTCTTAAGAAATAAAGATAAATATGAAAGATTATTCCATTTAATTATTATTTCTTTGTATCAATTAATAGACTTATTAAATAGTACAATTAAACATGGTAGATAAGAACAATCAGACAACCGAGCAAGCTATCCTGGAAGAAGCAGAAAGATTGTTTCTGGAAAAAGGTTTTGCGAAGACTTCCACCACAGAAATCGCAAAAAAAGTGGGTTGTAATCAGGCCATGATTCATTATTATTATCGCACTAAAGAAAATTTATTCAATGTGATTTTCGAGAATAAATTCAAAGCGTTCTTTCAAAATATTTTCGAAGTAAACAACTTGGGAAATCTACCTTTCGAAGACAAATTGAAACATATGATCGAATCACACTTTGATATGATCAGAGAAAATCCAAAACTTCCATTATTAATTATCAACGAATTATCGAGACTCCCCGAACAACTTAAAACCTTGCGTGAAAAACTTCACAGCATGCCAGAGCAGCTATTCGTACAACTGGAAGCTGAGTTGCAAAGTGAGATTAAAGATGGACATATACGTCAGGTCAATCTGATGGATTTGATTATCAGTATAGTATCACTTAATGTGGCTTTGTTTCTTTTATTACCGGTTGCTGAAGAAGTATTTCCGCTTAATTACATTCAAAAACAAATGATGATTGAACATCGCAAAGTAGAGCATGTGAATTTCATTTTAAATAATTTAAGACCTTAAGAATCCTAATTTATGAACTAGAAATATAAGCTAGTCATTGATGCTTATAGTATTTTTTTTAGAATATACATAATTAACAATAAGTATAAATATCTTCAATTTTGAATTTTAAAATTAAATATTTAACTCATTTTCTTTAAAATAAAAAAATATGCAAGTAGTTGTAACCAGAAAAAAAATTTTATTTTCTCCCGATCCTTCGAGGGTAATCGCCCGTTTTCTTTATGTGAATGATGAAAGATCGGCTGATATAATAAGGGAAGTATTGGCAATGCCCCAAAAAGAAGTAAATATTGCCATGAGCCAATTGTTGAGAGGTTATTCCAGGCGTCACAGGAATATCTCACGAATATTTGAGAAACATTTTGCCAAACTGTCTCCAATATTTGAAAAGATTGAAGTAAATGAAGAGGATCTTAGTTCTTCACAGAAAGCACTGATAGGTTCGTATTTTACAATGGAATATTCCATTGAATCAGCTGCTTTTTTTAATCCATCCGTAGTAGATCATCCCGATCAGTCAGAAATAAGGTTTGATGAAAAAAGAGTGATTTTTAGTTTCCGTGCTACTGGTGAAGGACATATTTCGTCTATCGTTTTTCGCTCCGGGATTCTTGACAAAAACAATAACCTGAACATAGAACCTGTTGGTAAAATGCTGGCCGAAGCAGATGTTATAAAACGAAATGTTTACGATAAAAAAACTTTTAAGAAAAAACTTGATGATTTACAAAATCAAGGGAGTATTATTTCCCCTGCTATCATAGATAAAATGGATGAAATGCAAGACAAGGGAAATGTTATTTCTCCTGCCATTGTAGATAAACAGGAAGAATTGAAAGATAAAGTAAAAATAATTTCTGCTGCTTTTATCTTAGATAAATTAGGAGATAATTTTACGTATGGAGAATTGATGAAAAACCTTGAAATTGCAAGAAAGGATCCAAAAGTCACGGAAGATCATATGAAAATAATGAATCAAATGATGTGGTTAGCTTCATCGCACTACGAGATTAATTTCTCAATCGACTCAGCCATTTCCGAAAGGGTTATTTTTCCCATATCGGCAACTGAGCAAAAAGGTATTGAAGACGCTCGCTTTGTTAAATTCACTGATGATGATGGCGAAATAACATATTATGCCACTTACACAGCTTATGATGGAATAGCAATTCTTCCTAAGTTAATAAGCACAAAAGATTTCTACGATTTTAGGATATTGCCTCTAAACGGTGAAATTGCGCAAAACAAAGGCATGGCCTTGTTTCCCCGAAAAATAAATGGGAAGTATGCCATGTTGTGCAGGATAGATGGCGTAAATAATTATATCGCTTATTCGGATAGTATAAATATCTGGCGTGAAGCTAAAATTATACAGCGACCTAAATATCCTTGGGAATTAATACAAATAGGCAATTCTGGTTCACCTATTGAGACAGAAGATGGTTGGCTGGTAATAACTCATGCGGTTGGTTCTATGCGAGAATACACCTTGGGAGCTTCACTGTATGAACTTGAGAATCCGGAGAAAGAAATCGGAAGACTCAGTAGTCCATTGATGGTACCCAATGAATTAGAAAGAGAAGGATATGTTCCAAATGTGATTTATTCTTGTGGTTCAATTATTCATAATGAAGACCTTGTTATTCCATATGCTATGTCAGATCATTCATCGTCGTATGCAACTGTTGATCTCAGAGAACTACTTGATGTATTGAAAGCATCAGGCAATAACCACTAAATCTCCTCCAACAGACTGAGATTTGAAGTTAGATTGGTATTTGTTTTTTTGTTTGTTTTTAAATATAAATCTCAATATAAATATTTCTTATCCTCTTTTAGGGGCTGGTTCAACACATTCAATATGAAAAAACAGATTTTATTTGGCCTACTGGTATTTTTCTGTGAACTGAGTCTGAATGCTCAGGGTTTGACGGTAGAAACCTGTCAGGAAAAAGCCAAAGCAAATTATCCGTTGGTGAAGCAATATGGATTAATTGAGCAAACAGCTCAATACAATATTAGTAACGCGAATAAAGGTTATTTGCCACAACTTTCGCTTTCAGCTCGTGCCACTTATCAATCAGAAATAACAGAAATTCCGGCAAGTTTAGGAACTGCTATCTCACAACTGACAGGGAAACCGTTTTCATTTCCTTCATTAACCAAAGATCAGTATCAGGCTGTTGTGGAAGCAAATCAGTTAATCTGGGATGGTGGAGTTATTTCGGCGCAAAAAAAAATAACAAATGCCGGAACTGAAATAGAAAAGAAAAAACTGGATGTAGATTTATTTGCACTCAATGAACGGGTTAATCAATTGTATTTCGGTGTTTTACTACTAAGCGAACAACTGAAACAAACCAATATTCTGCAAAACGAATTAGAAACAAATTTCAACCGTATTAAAGCATATAAAGAAAATGGCGTGGCAAATCAATCTGATTTGGATGCATTGAAAGTTGAACAACTAAATGCAAATCAACGCGAGACTGAAATTATAAGCACTCGTAAATCGTATTGTCTGGTGCTGTCGGCAATGACAGGATTGACGATTGATGAAAATTCGGAACTGACAAAACCTGATATTAATTTGGCTGTTTTGAATAACTCCACCAACCACAGACCTGAACTCGGACTATTTGAAGCACAAAACAAGATGTACGAAAGTCAAAAGACACTTTTAGATGCTGGTAATTTACCAAAAATAGGTGCATTTATTCAGGGTGGTTACGGCAAACCCGGGTTGAATATGTTTACAAACAGTTTCTCACCTTTTTATATTGGAGGTGTACGATTAGCATGGAACTTCAGCGGTTTGTACTCACAAAAGAATAATATCAATAAGCTTGACATCAACAAAAAAACGGTTGATATTCAAAAAGAAACATTTCTGTTTAATTCCGATTTAAAAACTAAACAGCAACAAACCGAAATTAAAAAATTACAACAAGTTATCAGCAACGATGACGAAATCATACATTTAAGAGAAAATATTAAAAAAGCTGCTACTGCCAAATTGGATAACGGAACATTAACCGTAACCGATTTGATTCGTGAAATCAATGCTGAGAATCAAGCCAGACAAGTAAAATCCTTACATGAAATTCAACTGATAATGGCTATATATCAACTTAAAAATAATACTAATAATTAGACCTCCAACCCCCTAAAGGGGGCTTTAATACCCAAGTAAATGAAAACAAATAATGAAACCCACAACAAAATTATTTCTAAAGGAATAAAATACGGTCTATTCGGAATTGCAATTTCTTCATTACTTATTTCCTGCGGAAAATCGAAAGATGTTTATGATGCTGCAGGTACTTTTGAAACTACTGAAGTAATTGTTTCAGCTGAAGGAACCGGCAAGATACTTTCATTCAATGTAGAAGAAGGTCAAATTCTGACAACAAACGAAACAGTTGGAACTATCGACAGCGTACAACTTTATTTGCGCAAACAACAATTGCTTGTGAGTGGAAAAGCCATGCAAAGCCGTCGACCCAATGTGCAAAAACAAATTGCAGCTATTGAGCAACAAATTTCAACCGCTAAATCGGAACGTAAAAGGGTAGAAAACTTATTAAAAGCAAATGCAGCCAATCAAAAACAGTTGGACGATGTGAATGCACAAATCTCTGTACTTGAGAAACAACTGGATGCTCAAAAAACATTTTTGGTAACAAGTAATCAAGGCATTACTGACGAGATTACAGGTGTGACATTGCAAGTTGCACAAATTGAAGACCAATTACATAAATGTAAAATTGTAAGTCCTATAAATGGAACAGTATTGGTAAAATATGCCGAAATGGGTGAAGTTGCTGCACCTGGAAAAGCTTTATTCAAAATTGCAGATACCGAAAATATGATTTTACGTGCATACCTTACGGGTGACCAACTAACTCAACTGAAGATAGGTCAATCCGTCAAAGTTTTTGCAGATTCCGGTAAAGATAAATCGCGTGAATACAGTGGAAAACTTGCATGGATTTCGAGTAAATCGGAATTTACACCCAAAACTATTCAAACCCGCGACGAACGGGCAAACCTTGTATATGCCGTGAAAATAAATGTGAAGAATGATGGATTTTTAAAAATTGGAATGTACGGCAATGTCCTACTTTCTATCAAATAATTTCCAATTCAAAGTATGCTGCACAGAATTGGTTCTGTTAACTCACAGATTTTGAACAGAGACCTATGAAAGAAGAAAATAACAATCCACTATCAGCTATAAGTTGCGAATCTGTAAGTAAAAAATACGGAAATATTGAAGCACTCAAAGACATCAACTTCGATGTAAAAAGAGGTGAAATATTCGGTATTATAGGACCTGATGGAGCCGGTAAAACAACACTCTTTCGGATATTAACCACCTTGCTCCTGCCCGATCAGGGAACTGCAAGCGTGGATGGATTCGACGTCGTGAAAGACTACAAAGCCATTCGGAATCGCGTGGGATATATGCCCGGACGATTTTCTCTCTATCAGGATTTAACGGTGGAAGAAAATTTGAATTTCTTCGCTACGGTTTTTAATACTACTATCGAAGAAAACTACGATTTAATAAAAGATATTTACCAACAAATTGAACCTTTCAAGAACCGCCGTGCCGGAAAGTTGTCTGGAGGTATGAAGCAAAAACTGGCTTTAAGTTGTGCATTGATTCACAAACCTAGTGTGTTGTTTCTGGATGAACCTACAACAGGAGTTGACGCGGTTTCGCGCAAAGAGTTTTGGGACATGCTTCAGAACCTTAAGAAGCAAGGCATTACCATTCTGGTTTCCACCCCATATATGGACGAAGCAAGTCTTTGCGACCGCATAGCGCTCATACAAAACGGTCAGTTTTTAAAGATTGACACACCAAAAAACATTGTGAGTCAATATGAAAACAAATTATGGGCGGTGCAAAGCGATACCATGTCGAAATTATTAACTGATTTACGTGCTAACGAACTTACCAAAAATTGCTTTGCTTTTGGCGATAAACATCATATAACAATTGACAATGAACAATTTACATTTGACAATTTAAGAGTTTATCTCGAAACGAAAGGGCATACAAACATTGTGATTTGGGTTATTGAACCAAGTATTGAAGACTGTTTTATGCAACTCGCTCAGAGCTAATAGATAAGAAAAACAAAGCTATGGATACGATATTACAAGACCAATCGAACAAGGTAATTACAGCTGAAAATCTAACAAAAAAATTCGGAAACTTCACAGCAGTTGATTCTATTACGTTTGAAGTAGAACATGGTGAAATCTTTGGTTTCCTGGGGGCAAACGGTGCCGGAAAAACCACAGCCATGCGCATGCTTTGCGGATTAAGTTTTCCTTCAGCCGGAAAAGGAACTGTAGCCGGTTATGATATTGAAAAACAATCGGAACTGGTGAAAAAGAGCATTGGTTACATGAGTCAAAAGTTTGCATTGTATGAAGATTTGAAAGTTTGGGAAAATATCAGATTATATGCCGGTATATATGACGTTCCGGAAAATGAAATTAATCCTAGAACCGACGAACTGCTAAAACGGTTGGGATTTGAAAACGAAAAAGATACCCTGGTAAAATCACTTCCTTTGGGTTGGAAACAAAAGCTGGCTTTCTCTGTAGCAATATTTCACGAACCCAAAGTGGTTTTTCTGGACGAACCGACCGGAGGCGTTGATCCTGCCACCCGCCGACAATTCTGGGAGCTCATTTACCAGGCTGCCGACCGGGGCATAACTGTTTTTGTTACCACGCACTATATGGATGAAGCTGAATATTGCGACCGAGTATCCATTATGGTCGACGGACGAATTGAAGCACTCGATTCCCCAAAAAATCTCAAAAAGCAATACAATGCACGAAATATGGACGAAGTATTTCAACAATTAGCGCGGAAAGCAACCCGAATTGACAGTTGACAATTTTCCATAAAAGAGCTAAGAATTAATAACAACATAAAGGAACTTGAATGAAACCGATACTATTAATAGAAAATTGGAAATTGGGAATAAAAAAGAACACCTTCCTTTCTTTTGTGCGCAAAGAATTTCGTCATATATTCCGCGACACCTGGACTATGGTTATTCTATTACTGCTGCCTGTTCTGATGTTGATATTATTTGGATATGCAATAACAACTGAAGTTAAGAACTCGAAAATAGCCATATTCGATCCGTCGAAAGATGTTGCCACCGAAGCTATTATCAGAAAACTCGCAGCAAGTCAATACTTTTCGGTAGTAAAAATGCTGAATAGTCAAACCGAAATAGACGAAACATTTAAAAAAGGCGGCATCAACCTAATTGTTGTTTTCAACGAAAACTTCAACGAAAATATGATGCATACGGGTACTGCTCAAGTGCAACTGATTGCCGATGGTAGCGACCCCAATTCAGCCAAAACAATTGTAGGATATGCCAGTAATATTATTGCAGCATATCAGCAGGAAATTTTCAAAATCAATAATATACCCTATCAGATAAATCCGGAAGTAAAATTACTCTATAATCCGCAACTGAAAGGAGCTTACAATTTTGTTCCAGGTGTTATGGGTATGATTTTGATGCTGATTTGTGCCATGATGACTTCTATTTCTATTGCACGGGAAAAAGAAATGGGTACAATGGAGATTTTGTTGGTTTCGCCTATGAAACCCATATACATTATACTTTCCAAAGCAGCACCCTATTTTGTTTTATCTTTAGTAAACCTGACTACCATTTTGGTGTTATCGGTATTTATGTTGGGCGTTCCCATTGCTGGTAGTTTTGTGTCTCTTATTGTCTTGTCTTTAGTTTATATATTTGTTTCATTGGCATTGGGATTGCTTATTTCATCCATTGTAAACTCACAATTAGTGGCTTTACTTATTTCGGGAATGGTATTGATGTTACCAGTTATTATGCTCTCGGGCTTGATGTTTCCCATTGAAAATATGCCTGTCTTTTTTCAATGGATTTCTCAAATCATTCCTGCCAAGTGGTACATTATTGGGGTGAAAAACATTATGATTAAAGGGTTAGGCTTTTCATCAATTATCAATGAATTATTGGTATTGGGAGCAATGGCTGTTGTTTTGATTGGAGTGAGTTTGAAAAAATTCAAGATTAGACTGGAATAATTTCCAATGATTAATTTATGAAGAGTAACTCATAATTATTTAATTTTTAATTAAAAGACAATGCTAAAATACCTACTAGAAAAGGAATTTAAACAGATTCTACGTAATAAGTTTTTACCTCGAATGGTTTTCCTTATGCCATTTATTGCATTATCACTATTCCCGTTGGTGGCCAATTTCACAATAAAAAACACCAATCTGAGCATAGTGGATAATAATCACAGTCCCTATTCAGAGAGATTGGTACAAAAAATATGCTCGTCCGGATACTTTAGACTTACGAATGTATCAAGCAACTATCCGGATGCTTTACAAAGTATAGAATTGGACAAGGCAGACGTGATATTGGAAATTCCGCCACGATTTGAAGAAGATCTGGTGAAAGAAAGAAAAGCAACCGTTATGATTTCCGCAAACACTGTGAATGGAATGAAAGGTGGTTTGAGCAGCTCTTATTTGGTCAGTATTCTCACTGATTTTAGTGCTGAAGTAAGGAGTGAATGGTTTCAAAGTAACACCCGATTATCTGCACCATCAATGGAAATTATTCCACGATATAGTTTTAATCCACAACTGGAATATAAATTCACTATGATTCCGGCGATTATGATGATGATGCTTTCCATGATTTGCGGATTTTTACCGGCATTAAATATAGTTGGTGAAAAAGAAAACGGAACCATCGATCAAATGAATGTAACTCCGGTGAGCAAATTCACTTTAATCCTGTCAAAACTTATACCCTATTGGGTGATAGGTTTTATTGTATTAACCATTTGCTTTTTTGTAGCATGGGCCTTTTATGGTTTGGTTTCATTGGGCAGTTACTCCACCATTTATTTATTTGCAGCTGTTTTTGTCTTAGCATATTCCGGTTTTGGACTGGTTATTTCCAACTATGCCAAATCGATTCAGCAAGCCATGTTTATGATGTTCTTCTTTGTGATTACTTTCATTTTTTTGAGCGGTTTATACACTCCTGTAAGCAGTATGCCCGATTGGTTACAAGTTTTCAGCCGATTCAGTCCGCTACGTTATATGGTAGAAGTGCTGAGGTCGGTTTACCTAAAAGGCAGCAACCCGATACAACTGGGAGGCCATTTTGCGGCACTTTGTGGTTTTGCGATATTTTTCAATGGTTGGGCAGTGCTAAGTTATAGAAAAACACAGTAAAGACTGAAACTGGTAGTGAAAGGCCGCCACCTGACACTACTCTTAATTTTTATAATTTTCAATAGCTTTCTTTACCGATCCATGAACAAGCAGAATATTTTTTGCTTGATCATATTCCAATCCCAATTCTTCCATAATCATTTTAACTCCACGTTCAATCAATTTAGCATTCGTGAGTTGCATATTCACCATTTTATTGCCTTTTACCCGTCCCAGTTTTATCATGGTGATGGTAGTAATCATATTAAGTACAAGCTTCTGTGCCGTGCCGGATTTTAATCGGGTACTGCCGGTTACAAACTCCTGTCCTACTATGACTTCAATAGCTATATCTACTTCCATACTTATAGGTGAACAGGGATTACAGGAAACAGAAGCCGTCAGTATACCTTGAGCGCGGGCATGGTGCAAAGCTCCGACCACATAGGGCGTAGTACCCGAGGCTGCAATTCCAATAACCGTATCATTTATATTAATATGATGATGCTGCAATTCTTCCCAGGCTGTATTGAAATCATCTTCGGCATTTTCCACCGGACTACGCAAAGCCTTTTCACCACCGGCAATAAGTCCAACCACTAAATGAGGTGACATTCCGAAAGTAGGTGGTATTTCCGAAGCATCCAACACACCCAACCGACCGCTTGTGCCAGCGCCAATATAGAAAATCCGTCCGCCGCGCTTCATTCGTGCTACAATTTTTTTAACCAATTGTTCAATCTGAGGAAGTACCTTTTCGACAGCCAACGGTACTTTCTTATCCTCCTCATTCATTTCGAGTAGTAACTCTCGGATTGATTTCTTATCGAGGCTATTATGAAGGGATTCTTGTTCGGTAATTTGAACAAAACGACCTCTAATCCCTAAAGGGGAGTTGCAGTTACTTTCATCTTGTATATTTTGATCTTTATATTTCATATCTATGGATTGAATAGGATGGATTAACATAGGTCCTCTTAAGGGTTTAGGGGGTCGTTAGGGGTCTGTGATATTTCACCAGCCCTTCCATTGGACTTTGCACAATTTCCGAAATAACAATTCTATGTTCATAAGCAACCATTTCAAGTACGTTTTTAAAATGAAAAGCAATCGATCCCACAAAACCCACCGACATCTCTTCGAGCGGATATTGCATCACATTCCGTACGAAAAAGGTATCAAAACAATCGAAAACAAGATTAAATATGGACGGTTCTTCAATATGTTCAAGTAAAAATGGAGTGAATTGTGCTAAGAACCGATTGGGAAAAGGCTTTTTATATACATTTTCGAGTATTAGTTCAGGAGTTAATTTAAATTGTTTTAAAAATTTATCCTTCAGTTTAATCGGTAGTTGATTTTTCAGACTATCGGCTACCAGTAATTTACCCAGCACTGCCCCACTACCTTCGTCACCTAAAATAAAACCAAGCGGAGACACATTTTCAACAATAGTATGTCCATCATAATAACAGGAGTTGGAACCTGTACCAAGTATGCAGGCAATTCCTTTTTCGTGCTGAAATAATGATCGGGCAGCACCCATTAAATCGCTTTGAATTTCGATGATGGAATTTGAAAAGAAGCGGACCAAAGCCCTGCTCAGCACTATTTTTTTATCGGGAAAGGAACAACCCGCTCCATAAAAATAGATACGGTCAATTTCTTCATTTTCCAGTATCGGAATGAGTTGAGTCTGGAGTAGGAATATGATTTCCATGTCGGTCTGGTAGAACGGATTTATCCCGTCTGTAATAAGCTCACTCATTACTACTCCATTCCGAACCATACACCAATGCGTTTTGGTCGAACCACTATCGGCTATCAATATGACCCCTAAATCCCCTAAAGGGGACTTTGAAGTTACTTCATTTTCTTTCATCTAATTTAGTTTTTAAAAACAATAGAAGTCGCAACAGGATACAAAGATAGGCTATATTTTGATAATACTATTGGTAAAATATGAATTGAAATTTGGAAATTTAGTCGTATTTTTGACAACTGAAAACATTATAATAAGTAATTTCACCTAAAATGAATAATAAATCTCCAAATTTCACAGAGGCAAAAGCCCCCTTTAGCGGGTTGGGGGTCAAACAAATAAATTGCTTCGTTGTCTGTAACGAAAGTGCTCTAACCGAAAAAACAGTTTTACAGATCAACCGGTCGCCACTTGTAAAAAACGTTTTTCTACTTGTAAAAAAAGGGAATACTATCCAAATTGACGGTTGCGAAAGTATCGAAATTGATTCAATTCAGAGCAATGAAACTATCCGCAAAATTGCTGAAAAATCAGATACTCCATTTACACTTATTTATACCAAAGATACTACGCTCGAACTTGGACAATACGCATTGGAACGTTTTTTCCACATTGCAGGTAGCACAAAAGCCGGATTGGTTTTTTCCGACTATTACCAAATTGTCGATGGTGAACGTTCAGTTTTGCCATTGATTGATTATCAGGTGGGCAGTTTACGTGACGATTTCAATTTCGGTTCGGTTTTATTTTATAATACAGAGTTTTTAAAAGAAGCAATAGCTCAAACAAAAGAGAATTACCAATATGCCGGACTGTATAATTTGAGATTAAAAGTCTCGCAACATGCAGAACTGGTTCATATCAATGAATATCTCTATTCCGAAGTAGAATTCGACACACGCAAAAGCGGCGAAAAACAGTTTGATTATGTCGACCCGAAAAACAGGGCGGTACAGATTGAAATGGAAGCTGCGTGTACCGACCATTTAAAGAAAATCGGAGCGTATTTAGCTCCCAACTTTAAAACCATTGCTTTCGATGAAAGTGATTTTCCTGTGGAAGCTTCTGTAATTATTCCTATTAGAAACAGAGTGCGAACCGTGGAAGATGCCATTAAATCGGTACTGATTCAGAAAACGGATTTTGAATTCAATCTGATTATTGTGGATAATTTTTCAAGTGATGGCACATCCGAAATCATCGAAAAATTTGCTCAAAAAGACAATCGGGTGATTCATATTATACCCGATCGTCATGATTTGGGAATTGGTGGATGTTGGAATGCAGGCGTAGATTCACCTATGTGCGGAAAATTTTCCGTGCAGCTCGATAGCGACGATGTGTATAAGGATGTAAACACGCTGCAAACTATGGTGAATGCCTTTTACGAACAAAATTGCGCTATGGTAATTGGTTCGTACACCATGACCAATTTTAAAATGGAAACCATTGCTCCGGGACTTATCGATCACAAAGAATGGACACCCGAAAACGGCAGAAATAATGCTTTACGCATTAATGGTTTAGGTGCTCCACGCGCATTCTACACTCCCATTCTTCGCGAAATTAAAGTTCCAAACACCAGTTATGGTGAGGATTACGCTTTGGGTTTGTATTTCTGTCGTGAATATCAGATCGGACGCATTTATGATTCGGTTTACCTTTGCCGCCGCTGGGATGACAATTCAGATGCTGAATTGGATGTGGTAAAAATGAACGGACATAACTTCTACAAAGATAAAATCAGAACGATAGAATTGAAAGCCAGACAACAATTAGGAATAAGAAGTAAGTAAAAGTGTGCTATCCTTTCCTCCTTTCTCATACTCCTTACATCTATAACAATTATGAATAAACTAAACAATTTGGCTAAAACTTTATTTCACGAGCAGGTTTCCAACTGGGAACTTGCCCGTATTAATTATGCCGGTTTGAAATCCATCCGTACCAAATCATTTTCTTTCGGTGATTTTGACGTAAAGGTTCAGTATAATCCGGCCCGAATTATATCTTCGGGAGCCAAAGTGGATTCTAAAACCATAGCCGAACGCAAATGTTTTTTGTGTACGGAAAATTTACCTACCGAGCAAAAAGGCGTGGATGCCGAAGATTATACCATTCTGGTCAACCCCTTCCCTATTTTTCCCAACCATTTCACCATTCCACGCAAAGAACATATAGACCAGCAGATAAAACCTTATTTTACGGATATGCTGGAACTGGCTGAAGCGTTGGATGAGTATATCGTTTTCTACAACGGACCAAAATGTGGTGCCTCTGCTCCCGATCATATGCATTTCCAGGCCGGAACAAAAGACTTTTTACCCCTGATAAGCGATTATAAACGTTTGAAACCAACCCATACCGAATTGTTGGATGAAGGTGTAAATTATCAGTTTTACAATTTCACAAACTACCTGCGCACGGTTTATTGTATCGAATCCTGCAATATCAATTCAGCTTTAAATCTGTTTAATAAGCTTTATATCGAATGGCAAACAGAAGAAATGGAAGAACCGATGATGAATATTGTTTGCACATTCGAAGATGGCATATGGTACACGTTTGTATTGCCTCGAGCCAACTTCCGTCCGTGGCAATATACCGCCGAAGGCGACAACCAATTACTCGTCAGCCCTGGAACTGTGGAAATGAGTGGCATTTTTATCTTGCCTATCGAGAGTCATTTTGAGCGAATAAAGAAAGATGATATTATTAGCATTTTGAAACAGGCGACCCTGATTTGAACAGTTTTTAAAGCGAACATTGGATATTTCAGAGTTTATAATTACAAACAAAACAACAGATTATTGAACAAAAACTCTTTTGGGAGCTTCGCACACCAAAAGATATTTTCAGGCGGATTATTATGAATCACTTAGAACCAATTATACAGGTCGGAATTTTATCAAACATCAAAATAGAATTTGTGTTGAACGGAGATTTTATTTCTGACAATGGAAAAATCTATTCTGGAAAACATAAAGCGGAATACTCCGATGGTAAAGTGTTTTTTGGTGGAGAAAGAGCGAATGAGTTTACCTTTGAACCAACTTCAGAAGAGGCTTCTTTCGAACTGATTGATGTGATGATCGGCATCAATTTTCATTGGGAGAGGAAAGAAGATCAACGTTTCAAAGGAACTTTGAAATTGATAGTTGAAGATGATAAGCTTACCGCCATCAATCGCGTAAAAGTGGAAGATTACCTCACCAGCGTTATTTCCAGCGAAATGAGTGCCGCTGCTTCGTATGAATTATTAAAAGCACATGCAGTAATTTCGCGGAGTTGGTTGTTGTGTCCGTTGCAAGAATCAAGAACCAAGATCCAAGATCCAAGACAAAAGACAGAACTACCAACTATAAACTATAAACTACCCACTACACATTATATAAAGTGGTACGAACGTGACGCGCATACCAACTTCGATGTTTGTGCCGACGATCATTGCCAGCGTTATCAGGGCATTACACGGGCCAGTACCAGAGTTGTTGAAGATGCCATTGAAGCTACCCGTGGCGAAGTATTGGTGTTTGAAGATAAAATTTGTGATGCCCGTTTTTCGAAATCATGCGGGGGAATTTCTGAAACCTTCGAGAATTGTTGGGCACCGGAACATTATCCTTATCTTACGCCTGTAATTGATAATACTGAAACTCCCGAAGGTTTTGAGTTGGATTTAACAGTAGAGGAGAATGCTGAACGTTGGATATGCGAGTCGCCCGAAGCGTTTTGCAATACTTCGGATAAAAAAGTATTGTCGCAGGTGCTCAATAATTACGATCAGGAAACAACAGACTTTTATCGTTGGAAAGTGGAATACACGCAAGCGGAAATCTCAGAACTATTAGCTCGTAGATCGGGGATAGACTTTGGGAAGATAATTGATTTAGTGCCTGTATTACGTGGCGAATCGGGACGATTAATTGAACTAAAAATAATTGGAACACAACGCACATTGATTGTAGGCAAAGAACTGGAGATACGCAAATGGCTTTCCAATTCGCATCTCTATAGTTCGGCTTTTGTGATAAATAAATCGGAAATTATCGATGACATTCCGCAACATTTCACCTTAACCGGAGCCGGTTGGGGACATGGCGTGGGACTTTGCCAGATTGGTGCTGCGGTGATGGGCGAAAAAGGATATAGTTATCATGAAATTTTGCTGCATTATTTTAGGGGAGCGGTGTTGAAAAGAATATATTGATATTTGCTGCGCCGTTATTTGCCTTCGGTGTTATTAAACTATTCCAAAGTTTTGAACTTTGGAAAATTTGGACGAGAGAAAATTTTGCGGAAAATAAACTGCATAATCACTGCAGATTCTGCGAAAAATATAAAACAAAAAAATAAATCGGATATAACAAACATGATATTTTTCTAGTTATATACTATTAATGTTCAACTTAAGATTAAAATCGCATGAAACATTTAATTAAGTTTTTTGGAATCATTTTATTATTCACTGCTTGTGTTGATAATACAGTTTACTTTGATAAACCACAGCCCGAAGGTGTGAAAGATTTGACACAATTTCCTATTTGGTACAGAGGTCAGTATTTAGACAAAGATTCAAATTTAATGACCATCGATAGTAAACATATAATATTGAAGTCCAATTATGATTTAAAATTTTCAAAACAAGAAATCGATAGTTCTAAAGGATTTTACATTGAGAATCATTATTTAATTGAAAGAAAAACAAAGGAAAAGTTTCCTGTAAGAATGTTGCATGATTCAATTTTTGCCCGTAGTTATCAAACAGATACAATTTTAAATTTGTCGAATACAAATATCGTCCGTAAGTTCAAAGGCAATCTGATTTTAAATTATCAGCATGAAGATTCTTGGCGTGTGGAGATTCTGAGCTTGAATTGGTGGATATTGAAACATAGAATGTTCAATTCGAAAGACCTTTTTAATAAACTGACTGCCATTTCTAACAGTGAGATTTTTACCGATTCTACTAAAAAAGTGACGATAAAAAAGGTTTTAAAACCAACAAAAAAACAGTTTGATAAAATTCTCTCCCAAAGGGATTCTTTATTGATTAATGTTTATAAAAAGATTTAATAGCAACTCAAATATGGAAGTAAAAACAATAAGTATGAAATTATTAAAATAAGAAACCTACATTTTACCATCAGAAAACACCAATGAAAACTACCCACGCCACCCCTTCAACAAAAAAAGCTTCACTCTGGTCATGGATTCCAACCCTCTATTTTGCCGAAGGATTACCTTACGTAGTGGCAATGACGGTAGCTGTAATTATGTATAAACGTCTTGGCATCTCGAATACGGATATTGCATTGTACACAAGTTGGTTGTATTTACCCTGGGTAATTAAACCTTTCTGGAGTCCGTTTGTAGATATTATCAAAACCAAAGGTTGGTGGATAGTGACTATGCAATTATTGATTGGAGCGGGACTGGCAGGTGTTGCATTTCTAATTCCAATGGCATTTTTTTTTCAGGCTACACTGGCGGTACTTTGGCTGGTAGCATTCAGCTCGGCAACGCACGATATAGCCGCTGATGGATTTTATATGCTGGCATTGGATAGTTCCGAGCAGTCGTTTTTTGTGGGAATCCGCAGCACCTTTTACAGGTTGGCAATGATAACGGGACAGGGATTATTGATTATTTTGGCCGGAGCGCTGGAACATTTCACCGGCAATATCCGCTTGGCATGGAGCATCACCTTCTTTATTCTATCGGGACTCTTTGTGCTTTTCTTTATTTATCATCGCTTCGTTTTACCAAGACCCGATTCAGATACCACCACAGTAAGCGGCAGTGCAAAAGATATTTTTCGGGAATTCGGCCGTACCTTCACTTCCTTTTTTCAAAAGAAAGGCATAGGATTGGCCATTACCTTTATGTTGCTTTACCGCCTGGGTGAAGCGATGTTGGTAAAAATGGCAGCTCCGTTTTTACTCGATGCCCGTTCAGTTGGAGGACTGGGACTAAGTACCGAACAGGTGGGGATAGTCTATGGAACAGTGGGAGTAATTGCTCTCACTTTGGGAGGAATAACCGGTGGTATTGCTGCATCGCGTAAAGGATTGAAATACTGGATTTGGCCCATGGCATTGTGTATTACATTTCCACATTTGGCTTACCTGTATCTGTCGTGGTTCACACCCCAAAGTATGATACTGATCAATATTGCCGTTGCTGTAGAACAATTTGGTTACGGATTCGGATTCACTGCCTATATGCTTTACATGATTTACTTTGCCGACGGTGAACATAAAACAGCACATTACGCCATTTGTACAGGTTTTATGGCTTTGGGTATGATGCTTCCGGGTATGATGGCAGGCTGGTTGCAAGATATGTTCGGCTATCAGCATTTCTTTGTCTGGATCATGATTTGCGCTATTCCGACGTTGGCAGTCATTCCGTTTTTAAAGATTGATAAGGAGTATGGGAAGAAGAAAAATGTGCCAATGTAATAATATGCCAATGTGCCAATGAGAAGAATCAGCACATTTTATTTACCTTTGCAGTCAAATAAAGATTCAAATGAAAATATTAGTTCTTGGTGCCGGAAAGATGGGCACATTTCTCACCGATGTATTGTGCATTCAGCACGAAGTGGCTTTGTTCGACACCGATCCGAAGCGTCTGCGTTTTGTGTTCAACACTTATCGAATGACTGAATTTGACGAGGTTCGTGAATTTGAACCAGAGTTGGTTATCAATTGTGTAACACTGAAATACACGATAGAAGCTTTTCAGGCAATATTGCCTTATTTGCCAAAAAACTGTATTATTTCAGATATCGCTTCGGTGAAAACAGGCTTGCAGGAATACTACGAAAGTACCGGAATGAGTTATGTTTCCACTCACCCAATGTTCGGACCTACTTTTGCTACGTTGGATAACCTGAGCATGCAAAGTGCCATTATCATTTCGGAATCGGATCATATGGGTAAAGCTTTTTTCAAAGATTTGTACGGTTCATTGCATTTGCACATTTTTGAATACAGTTTTAATGAACATGATGAAACGATAGCTTACTCGCTGTCTATTCCGTTTGCATCTACGCTCGTTTTTGCCTCGGTTATGAAACCACAGGAAGCTCCCGGAACGACTTTTAAACGTCACATGGACATAGCTAAAGGATTATTGTCGGAAGACGATTATTTGTTGACTGAAATTCTTTTTAATCCAAACACACCTAAACAAGTAGAGAATATTCGTGCTGAATTAAAAGTGTTATTAGACATTATCGAAACCAAAGACAGCGAACGCATGCAGGCATTTTTGAAAAAGGTGAGAAAGAATATAGAATAGACCACCAGCTCCTAAAGGGGAGCAAGGAGTAAGATTCGAAAACAACATAACAAACAACTGTCTTTAAGCTCCTTTAGGGGTTTGGGATCTAAAATCAATTTAATATGGAAACAGCAGAAAAAGTATTGGAAGCAATGAAGCAAGCCGGAGTACCTGTTAATGCAGGTAAATTAGTTGAACTTACCGGACTTGATCGCAAAGAAGTTGATAAAGCGATGAAAAAATTAAAAACCGATGATGCTATCGTATCACCAAAAAATTGCTTCTGGCAACCTAAATGAAAAAACAGGTACAATAAAAAACAGTCGTCTTGCAAATTATTGCAGGACGACTGTTTTTTTATTATTTCATATCAACAGATATCGCAAAATGAATATTATTTATCCCAAATCAATATGCTCTGCACTAATTTCTTCGTTTAAAAAGATGGAAGCTGAAGAGGCAAATTTCTCAACCGATTCGGTGGTTAGATAACGAACAGTCGCTTTTTTTGTACAAAGGACATCCATTTCGGAATGGCGGTGAAGATAATCGGCTAAACTGCGGGCTACAATATCACCTTGCGATACAATTGCAATTCCTTCGGGAAGGTATGATTTTATTTTATCAACCAAAAGCGGATAATGAGTACAACCCAGCATGATCGTGTCAATAAGCGGATCGGCATCAAGTAAGTTTTTTATATTATTCCAGATAAAATAATTAGCTCCTTTTGACTTGTGCTCGTTATTTTCAATCAACGGGACCCACATGGGACATGCTTCGGAAGTGACGAAACTATATTTATATAATTTGTGAATTTCAAGTGCATAAGAGTCTGATTGCACAGTTCCGGTAGTTGCCAACAAACCAATATGCCTGTTGCGTGTCAACTCACCAACTGCTTCCACTGTAGGGCGAATAACTCCTAATACCCGACGATTAGGGTCCAACAAAGGTAAATCATGTTGCTGAATGGTACGCAGAGCCTTAGCTGAAGCTGTATTGCAGGCCAAAACAACCAATTGGCAACCCATTTCGAATAATCGTGTTACACATTCCAAGGTATATTTATACACCACATCAAAAGAACGTGTACCATAAGGAGTCCGTGCATTGTCACCTAAATAAATATAATCGTTCTCAGGTAATTCGGTACGTATTTTTTCCAAAACTGTTAAACCACCATAACCCGAATCGAAAATACCAATTGGGCCTGGATTTGAAGATAATGTTTTATGATTCATTTTCGAAATTTTACGTTTCGTGTTCTTTTATCTTGGCTCTTGACTTTATTAGTCAAACATTTCGCCGGCATTATTACTCATTTGAACCATGCGATCGTATTCAGCAGGTGACAAATCGAGGAAGTAGTAATTTTGCGGGTTCATAATCTCACCTTTATAATGCACTTCGTAATGCAAGTGCGGACCGGTTGATTTTCCTGTACTTCCAACCAAACCTATCACTTCACCACGTTTAACTGATTGTCCTGCACGCACTTTAAACGCACTCATATGTCCGTATAAAGTCACATAACCATATCCATGATTAATTTGTATACAATTTCCATAACCTTGTTGCCAGCCTGCACTAATAACTGTACCATTACCTGTAGCGTAAATATCAGTCCCGATTGGAGCTGTAAAATCCATACCTGCATGAAATCGACGTGAATGGTAAATTGGATCAATACGCCATCCATAACCCGAAGCCATCCGCTTTAAATCTTTGTTCAACACCGGTTGTATAGCCGGAAGATTCTGCAACATAGTTTCTTTATTCTTGGCTAATAAAACCAATTCATCATATGATTTTGACTGGGTATAAAGTTCTTTTTTTAATTCACTCAACTTTTTTGAGGTAGTAACTACAATCTCGGAATTGGTCATATCCAACAATTGTTCGTAGTATTCACTATTTGCAGCTGTGGCTCTTCGAACTGAAAACGGAATGGGATCAGCCTGGAAAATAACCCGATACAAATTGTCGTCACGATCCTGCAAATCACTCACAACTGTCTGCATTTCATCAAACTGCCTTTCCAACACCTGATACTGAGCTTGCATATGACTTTTTTCCTGACCAAGTTGTTTCTCTTGCGGTGATTGTACCGTTGAAACAAAAATAAAGAAAAACAAGAGACCAGAAAATAAGCCCGATACCGCATGCAACAAAAAATTTTTAAGTTTATGTGCAATGGTATGTTCTATCTGCTCGTAGCTTAGTGATTCGGAATTAAAATGGAATTTTTTCTTGGCCATAAAAAGTTAACGGTTTTGTACCCGGGTGTAAAAATAAAACACACAAGCCGAAAATAAGGTGGAAAAAGGAAGTCAAGAAATCATTTCAACAACAAAATCAACAAGTCATCACATTTTTTATATCCACAATTGCTGCAAAAATAATAAATTTGAGCTACTTTTGCAGTCTTTATTTGATATTATTAACCTAGAAGAGTTATTTGCTTCACGTTATTTGTCTTCAGCGTTAATTACTCTGTGTTATTAACTGCGTGTTATTTGCCTCCGGCGTTATTTACTTCACGTTATTTACCTTGAGCGTAATTCCAAATAACTATCAATAACGCATTGCTAATAACAATGAATAACACGAAGTGAATAACAACTAATAACGAGCAACAAATAACAATTAATAACACGCAGAAATTAACAATAATAAAATGACTTCACAAGAAATTCGTCAATCATTCCTTGATTTTTTTGCAGGCAAACAACACAAAATTGTTTCCTCAGCACCCATGGTTATCAAAGATGATCCGACCCTGATGTTTACAAATGCCGGAATGAACCAATTCAAAAACATTATTCTGGGAAATGATCCTATTAAATACCCACGTATTGCCGACTCGCAAAAATGTCTTCGTGTAAGCGGAAAACACAACGATCTGGAAGAAGTTGGACACGATACGTATCATCATACTATGTTCGAGATGCTTGGAAACTGGTCGTTTGGCGATTATTTCAAAAAGGAAGCTATTGAATGGGCCTGGGAATATCTGGTGGATGTGCTTAAACTTGACACCGACAGACTTTACGTAACTATTTTCGAAGGTTATGCTCCCGAAGGTTTGGAACGCGATGATGAAGCTGCACAAATATGGGAACAATTTCTACCAAAAGACCGTATTATCAACGGAAATAAAAAAGACAATTTCTGGGAAATGGGTGATACAGGTCCATGTGGTCCCTGCTCCGAAATACATATAGACATCCGGAACAATGAAGACCGCGCTAAAATTGATGGTCTGACTCTGGTAAACGGAAGCCACCCGCAAGTGATAGAAATATGGAACAATGTTTTCATGCAATATAACCGCAAGGCTGATGGCTCGCTCGAAGGTTTACCAGCCAAAGTAATAGATACCGGCATGGGCTTCGAACGCTTGTGTATGGCGATTCAAGGCGTACAATCGAACTACGACACCGATGTTTTCACACCCATCATCAAAGAGATCGGACATATCTGTCAGACTGAATATGGCAAAAACGAACAAACCGACATCGCCATGCGCGTAATTGCCGACCATATCCGTACCATTGCATTTTCTATTACCGATGGGCAATTGCCTTCGAATGCCAAAGCGGGTTATGTGATCCGCCGCATTCTGCGCCGTGCTGTTCGTTATGGTTATACCTTCCTGAACCAACGTTCGGCCTTTATGTATAAACTGATTAATGTACTGTGCGAGAATATGGGTAATGCTTATCCTGAACTTATTTCACAAAAATCATTGATTGGAAAAGTAATCAAGGAAGAAGAAGAATCGTTCTTACGCACGTTGGAAACAGGAATAAAACTGCTCGACAAAGTAATGAACGAAACAAAAAAAGAAGGAAAAACAGAAGTGACAGGCATAGTGGCCTTTACACTTTACGATACCTTTGGATTCCCTTTAGATTTGACAGAACTCATTTTGCGTGAAAATAATTTCACGGTAAATATCGAGGAGTTTAACGCCGAGATGCTTAAACAAAAAGAACGTGCCCGCAATGCTGCTGCCACCGAAACCGGCGACTGGGTTACAGTTCGCGAAGGCGACAGTGTATTTGTAGGATACGATTTAACTTCCTGCGAAACAACGATACTGCGCTATCGGAAAGTAAAACAAAAGAATCAGGAATATTACCAGCTTGTTTTATCAAATACTCCTTTCTACGCCGAAATGGGCGGACAGGTAGGCGATAGCGGAACATTGATTTCGGAAAAAGGAAGTATAGAAATTACAGATACAAAAAAGGAGAATAATCTGGCTGTGCATATTTGTAACCAATTACCGGAAGATGTAACCGAAAAATTTACTGCAAGCATCAATACCGAAAACCGTCAGGCAACATCATGCAATCACTCGGCTACACACTTATTGCACGAAGCCCTACGCGAAGTACTAGGTACACACGTGGAGCAAAAAGGGTCATTCGTTAGTCCGGATGCATTGCGTTTCGACTTTTCCCATTATCAAAAACTATCCAAAGAAGAAATTCGGGCAATAGAAGCCATTGCCAACCGCAAGATCCGTGAAAACTATCCGTTGAACGAAATGCGCGATACGCCCATCGCACAGGCACAAGCCCTGGGAGCTATGGCTTTGTTTGGCGAAAAATATGGTGAATCGGTACGTGTGATTCAATTCGGAACTTCCACCGAACTTTGCGGAGGAACACATGTGCAAGCCACCGGCGAGATAGGTATGGTACGGATTGTTTCCGAATCATCAATTGCTGCAGGCATCCGACGCATTGAAGCGATTTCGGCGAAAGGGGTTGAAAAATTAATAGATTTCCAACAAGACAGTCTCACTGATGCACGTGATTTCTTTAATAACACGCCCGATTTAATGTCAGCCATCCGCAAATCGATAGATGAAAACAGCGAACTAAAAAAACAAGTCGAAAGTTTTGTTCATGAAAAAATCATGAGCCTGAGGGATGAAATGTTACAAGAAGCTTTGGTTATTAATGGCATAAAAGTAATCAGCCTGGAAACTGATTTACCTGTCGAGATGATCAAAACATTGGCATTTCAGATTCGCAATATCGAAAAAGAGAAACTTTTTTTTGTAGCAGGTAGCGTATTTGATGGCAAACCGTCTCTCACCGTTATGTTATCCGATGCTTTGGTTCAAACCGGTTTGGATGCGGTAGTCATAGCCCGCGAAGCAGCCAAAGAAATTCAAGGTGGCGGTGGTGGTCAACCTTTCTTCGCTTCGGCCGGAGGTAAAAATGCTGCGGGAATTTCCAAAGCAATTGAGAAAGCATTGGAAGCAGTGAAATAATTTCCAACATTAAACTTTGGAAAAGTTGTTGGTTGGAAAAGTTGTTGAAAATAAAAAAGAGGAACCTCCGATATTGGAAGTTCCTCTTTTTGATAAAAAGCAATATAAGAGATTAGAAACGATAACGTACTCCGAAGCAAGGCGTATTATAAGAAAAACGCAACAAACGGTCTGATCCGGGAAGGATATAAATGCCCGGACGATAATCCAGTGAAAGTTGCAATGGAAAATCAAAATTGTATTCAATACCAACTTGCCCAAGAGCACCAACACCTACAAAAGAGCTATGGGATATTAAAGCGCCACCAAAACCGGCATACCAATTGAAACCATCGTTGAAGTCAGACAGGTCCCAAACCCATTGATAGGTACCATTTAGCGCAACGCCCCAAGAAGTATCTCCCGCCATATTCGTTCCAAAGGAATTATATCCCAAACCTAATTCTAAGCTATTGGCATCACCAAGCGGACGTTGATAAGAAATTTCCTGAGAATCGTATCCTAAACGAAGACCGGCTGCACTCGTTTCAACCTGTGCATTTACTGCAACTACGAAACTCATTACGAAAGCGAGTGAAAGCATTATTTTTTTCATAAGTTGAATGTTTGTTCTATTAACTGGAACAATATAATATTATTGTCTGCAAAAATATACAATATCTTACAAACAACCATCAAACATTTTGGACTAAATAAGACACAACGAATAAATTTATATGATAGACTATTTGTAATATCCTAATATTTATCGATTTCCGGCTCTTGATTCTTCTCACTTCAAAAGTGGTGTTATGCATAAAAAAAGAACTGCCGGTTATGGAAGTTCTTTTTTTTTAAAACAAATTGTTTATTAAAAAATATAGCGTAAAGACAAACCATTTCCGCCATAATAAGTGTAATATGTATTAAATAAAGTTGGACGCCAATCCAATGAAATCTGCAAAGGAATATTAAAATTATATTCAATACCCAATTGCCCAACAAATCCAAGACCAAAGTTTGAATTATCATAAGTACCCAAACTTCCACCTAAACCTGCATACCAGTTCAAGCCGGTTGCAACCTGATCAAGACTCCATACCCATTGGTAAATTCCTGTTAATTGAAAACCGGAATAATACCAATGATTTAATCCTAAATCTAATTCCAAACGATTTGCATTTCCAAGAGGTTTTTGAAAAGAAAGCTCTCCACCATTAAATTCGTTAGCAAAACGTACACCAAGTGTTGTACCTGCAACTTGTGCATTAATTGCACCTACAAAGCTCACTACGAAAGCGAGCGTAAAAATTAGTTTCCTCATACTTTTCTTGCTTTAGTTATTATTAATTTTCACAATATTATATTGCGGTTTGCAAAATTAAACAAATTAGAATATACTAAAGTTCATAATGTCCATTAATAACTAATAAAAGTGTTCATTTTTTAGATTATGAATTTTATATATAAAGTTTTTAGTTTTCTGTGTTGCGGTAAATACAAGTCTAAATAGCTGCCTGATAAACATACAAAATCCGGAATAATACTTCAACCTTACATTTACAGTCAAATGAGAACAACTTTTATTTATTCATGCCAATCGCCATTTACCTTAATCAAATCAATCAGCTTTCCTACCGCTTCATCTTCGGGTATATTACGTTCGAGACATTCTTTTTTCTTATACAAACTTACCTTTCCTCGTCCGGCACCCACGTAACCGTAATCAGCATCGGCCATTTCGCCGGGGCCGTTTACTATGCAACCCATAATACCGATTTTTAATCCTGTCAAATGGGAAGTACGTGCTTTCACTCGTGCAACAACCGTCTGTAGATTAAACATCGTCCGTCCACAACTTGGGCAGGAAATAAATTCAGTTTTGGTTACCCGCACACGTGAAGCCTGCAAAATACCAAAAGCAACTGAATTAATAGCTTCTACTGAAATAGTTCCTTTATTTTGGAGGAAGATACCATCCCCAAAACCATCGATAAATAACACACCCAAATCGGCTGCGGATTTAATTTGAAGGTATTGCAGTTCGTTTTCGGTATATTCGCGACACAAAATAACCGGAACAGTTAAACCCGCATTGAGTAAAGTATGGAAAAAAGCACGTTGCTCCCCTACTCCATTCGAATGATGGGTATGAAGTAAAACAACCACATCGGTAGGTTCTTTCAACAATCCAAGTATTTCGGGATTCAGATCGGGATACTTCAGGCTCAGGAATTTGATTTCAGCAGTATCTTGTGGAAGTGCCTTAATATTTTCGACAGCATAAAGCGGATAACTTTCGCCGTTTAATCCCAAAACTTTCTTATCTGACAAAATATAATCGGGAACAACCGCATAACTTCCATCAGAAGAAGCAATAACCACGGGCACATTATCTCCACCAATATTAGCAACTGCATGAGTTTTTCGTCGACTATATTCGTAACGCGAAAGTAAATTACTTTCGGTTGCAATAATCTGGTCTTGATTAGTCCGATCGGAAATATAGGAAACCAATAATCTACCCACCGGAATTTCAATTTCCGGTTCTTCGCTCAGGGACACCCGTATGGTATCGCCAATGCCATCGGCCAGCAAAGCACCAATACCCACGGATGATTTGATACGACCATCTTCGCCATCACCGGCTTCAGTAACGCCCAGATGTAATGGAAAATGCAAATCGGCTTTCTCCATCTCGTCCACCAATAATCGAACAGTTTGAACCATCATCACCGTGTTGGACGTTTTCATAGAAATTACCACACGGTCGAAGTTTTCTTCTCTGCAAATATTTAGAAACTCCATACAAGATTCAACCATACCACGGGAAGTATCGCCGTAACGATTCATCATTCGTTCGCTTAACGAACCGTGATTTACACCTAAACGAATTGTGGTACCATGTTCTTTACAGATATTCAAAAATGGAATAAATCGTGAACGGACCTTTTCGTATTCTGTTGCAAATTCTCTTTCGGTATAATCTGAAGGATCACCTATTTTTATACTTCCCACATAGTTTCCGGGATTGATACGTACTTTTTCAACGTTTTTAGCTGCAACATCAGCAGCATTGGCATTGAAATGAATATCTGCCACCAAAGGAACAGCATAATTTTGTTCGCGTAAGGCAGCGTGAATTTTTCCGATGCTTTCGGCTTCGCGAATGCCCTGCGTGGTAAAGCGGACAATTTCACCACCTGCTTCGACAATGCGAATGCATTGTGCAACTGAGTTTTCAATATCGTTAGTATCGGTATTGGCCATGGACTGAACACGTACCGGATTTTTACCGCCTAATAAAAGCGTTCCGATTTGAATGGTATCCGAAGGACGTCGAGTATAATTAAATTGATTGGGTTTCCACATAGTGAGTAATTAAAAAATGAACAATTAATAATCAGGTGCAAAATTACATTTTTTTGAACATCTAACGCTTGTGAAGGGAAAAAGTTATTTGAAAAAGAAGAGAAATAACATCATTTCATTTCTTTAGGATGTATAAACTTATCGTTTTTATTAGAAATAGAATGAAAATGATGAATTCCGATTACAATTCAGAACTTGTATATAAAGCTATATATCTGTGAATTAAAATTCACAAAGCTAGAAAACAGTCATTTCATGAACAATAATTCTTATTTTTTAGTAATTTCGCAGTTCAAAAAACAATATATTGCATGATAGAGTTGATTAATTTGAGTTGGATAATAGCGCTTTTGGGAGTTGTAACAATCTATTTTGTACCTGTCAAAATGAAAGCTAACGCGGCTGCAATTGCTGTTGTCGCCAATTCAATAGTTACAAGTTGGTTAGCCATACTGGCTTTGACTGGACAAGTTGTAAGTTATACTTTTAACGGAGGTGGTGTAATGGGCGATGTTCTTATTCGTGTGGATGAACTATCTGCCTGGTTTATTCTTATTATCAACTTCACCTGTGTTACCGGGGTACTTTATGGTTCGGGCTATTTAAAAGCTTATGATAATTCCTCCAAAAAACTCAGATTACATTGGATTTTATTTGTACTGTTTCAACTTTCGATGGTATGGGTTTGTATGATTCATCATGGTTTAGCGTTCCTTATTGCCTGGGAAATTATGTCTCTATCGTCGATGATGCTGGTTATTTTCGACGCACATAATCCCAAAACAATTAAGGCAGGTATCAATTATATGGTTCAGATGCATATTAGTGTTGTGTTTCTGACCATAGGATTTATCTGGATTTATTTTCAAACCGGCTCATTTAGTTTTGACGCATTTAGCACCTACTTCGGGTCTAACAATAATATCTGGCTATTTCTGGTTTTCTTTGTCGGATTTGGACTGAAAGCCGGTTTTATCCCTTTACACAGTTGGTTGCCCCATGCCCACCCAGCAGCACCTTCGCATATTTCGGGTGTTATGTCGGGTGTTATCGTCAAACTGGGTATTTATGGTATTTTCCGGATTGCTTCTTACCTTCGGAGCGATTACCTTGTGCTGGGTGAAATTATAGTTACCATCTCCATCCTGACCGGTTTATATGGGATATTAAATGCCGCAATGCATCGCGATTTCAAGAAAATGCTGGCGTATTGTACCATCGAAAACATAGGCATCATTGGTATAGGCATCGGTATTGGACTAATTGGGCTGGGAAATAATGTTCCGATATTGTATTTTCTGGGATTTGGAGGAGCGTTATTGCATGTACTCAACCACTCACTTTTCAAATCATTGTTGTTTTATTCGGCAGGTTCGGTTTACCAGCAAACTCACACGCGCGACATGGAAAAACTGGGTGGACTGATTAAAAGTATGCCTCGCACAGCTGTTATTTTTATAATCGGTGCTATTGCCATAGGTGGAATGCCACCTTTCAACGGATTTATTTCTGAGTTTTTGATTTACAGCGGACTGATAGAAGGTATCAAGTTACAGAGTATGTCAGAGATAATTTTAATGGTTCTTACATTAGCCGGTATGAGTATTATTGGAGGTCTTTCGATATTGACATTTACCAAAACGTTCGGCACAATCTTTTTAGGAACGCAAAGACAACCCTTGCCCCATAAGCCGCACGAAGTGTCGTCATTGATGCTTATTCCTCAATATGTGATTATCATTGTGATGCTCAGCGTAGCTATTTTTCCTCAACTGTACTTACAAGTTATCGGCAATTTGCTTTCTGGATTCAACAGAGGTTTCGTTATACCGCAACCGATTGAATTTGCCAATTACATTTCTATTATGCAAAGTATCAGTTTGTATTCACTGCTATTTATCGGCATAATACTTACGTTCTGGGGGATTCGCGCCGTTATGTTAGCTGGAAAATCGCAAGTTATTGGAGCAACCTGGGGTTGTGGTTACACGGCACCAACCAGCAAAATACAATATACAGCCAAATCATTTTCAAAATCTTTGAGTAAAACGTTCAACTTTATAGTCATTGAACGAAAGCAATATGAAGAACTGAAAGCAGGTGAGATATTCCCCAAAGATAAAAAATACAGTTCGCATTATCACGATTTCTTTGAATTACATGTGATACGTGTCATTAGTAATCAACTGATTTACGCAGCAAATTATTTTAAGTTTATTCAAAATGGACGCATCCAATCTTATGTTTTGTATGGGATCGTGTTTATTCTGGCCATATTTATTCTGACTGTTTTTAAAATCGTTTTATGAACATAGTCCGGGGCTTTATACTTATTCCGTTCATAGCAATATGTCTTATTCCTTTTCTAAAAATGAAAGGAAAAGCCATAGCTGTTTATGCAGCAGTAAGTTTAATAGCTACCCTCAGCAGTTATGTGGCATTCGAAGCGTTGACAGGACAAGATTTTGAGCTCACGCTGCAAGGCAGTTTCATAAGTGGAAATATCAATTTACAGGTAGATGCACTATCGGCGTGGTTTATGCTGATTATCAACTTTGCCTTTATTAGCGGTGGTTTCTACGGTTTGTTTTATATGAGCGCGTATGTTGATCAACCGAAGAATTTATCTTTACATGGTGTTCTTTTTATATTGCTTCATACTGCTTTGGTCAGTTTATGTGTGATTCAAAACAGTATTGCCTTTCTGGTTGCATGGGAAGTCATGGCACTTTCAGCCTTTCTGAGTATACTTTTCGAGCATGAGAAAATAGCAACGGTGAGAGCCGGCATCAATTATTTAATCCAATCGCACATTTCCATTATTTTCTTGATGATAGGATTTATTTGGGTGGCAAGCCAAACCGGCAGTTATGATTTTAGCACCATTCGAAGTTACTCTTTGACTCATTCGAGCGCACTTTCGTTGATGTTGTTTTTGATCTTCTTTATCGGATTTGCTATAAAAGCTGGCTTTGTACCCTTTCATACCTGGTTGCCTTACGCACATCCGGCTGCACCGGCTCATATTTCGGGAATCATGTCCGGTGTACTTATTAAAATTGGTATTTTTGGAATTCTGCGTATGCTTTTACTTATCGACCTGAATTACACAACCATTGGAAGTTTCATTCTTGTTATTTCCATTATATCGGGAATCTATGGTGTGATGCTGGCTATTCTCCAACATAATCTGAAGAAACTCCTCGCCTACCATAGTATTGAAAATATTGGTATTATAGGTATTGGCATCGGATTGGGTTGCATAGGTTTAGGAACAAACAATTCTGTTCTCTGCTCACTTGGTTTTGCCGGAGCATTGCTTCACACACTGAACCATTCGCTTTTCAAATCGCTTTTATTTTATACGGCCGGTAATGTTTATCAGGCAACGCATACCCTGGATATTGAGAAACTGGGAGGATTGGTCAAAAAAATGCCACAAACAACCATTTTATTTCTAATTGCAGCATTGGCTATTAGTGGTCTACCTCCTTTCAATGGATTTATTTCTGAGTTTATTCTCTATACCGGTATGTTAAGTTGGATGCATAATGCGTTTATGGTTTCGTTACTTGGCATAGTGTTTACAATTACAGGACTGGTGCTAATTGGCGGTCTGGCAATGATGTGTTTTACCAAAGCTTTCGGGGTAGTTTTTTTGGGAAATCCCAGACATTCATTCCATCACGAGGTAAAAGAAGTTCCGTTTCTTCAATTATTGCCTTTATATGCGATTGCTGCTTTTATTATTTTCATAGGACTATTCCCTAAAATATTTCTGGATTTATTGATAAAGCCCGTTCAACTATTTACTAACTTACATCAACTTCCTTTTATTTCTTTTCGTGGAAATGGAATCGAAGCTTTATTATCCATCAGTCGGGGCAGCTGGTATTTGATTTTACTGGTTTTATTACTTTTGGGAGTCAGGAAACTGGTACTTCGGAAAAGAACAATCACCGTTTCGTCCACCTGGAATTGCGGATATACTGTTCCAACAGCTAAAATCCAATATACTGCCAGTTCGTTTGTGAAGACTTACAGTAAATTGTTTGATGTATTTTTTCTAATATTTAAAAAAGAGAAAGAAGTACAAGGAGTATTTCCTACTGATGCGCATCTCGAAACGCGCCCATATGATAAACTCGAAAAATGGTTGATCGATTATCCGACCACCAATTTTAAATTATTTCTGGACCGTTTTCGTTTTTTTCAGAATGGCAAATTACAATTTTATATATTATACGGAATAATCTTTATTATTGCAATCATTAGTATCCCGCTGATATATGACCAAATTATTATGTTCATTGAATTTTTAAAACAATTATAACTATGCTGAGCATTATTTTAATCATCCTGGCTGCAACTTTTTTTACCGGGATTATTATCCGCACCAAAAGTATCGCTTCAGGGCGAAAGGGACCGGGTATATTTCAGCCAATCAAAGATGTGATTCGTCTTTTCAAAAAGGGTGCGGTATACAGCGAGACTACCAGTTTTGTGTTTCGGATTGCACCCACTATTTATTTTTCATCCGTTTTTGTAGCCATGTTAGTTGTACCCTTTGGCCAATCAAAAGGCCTTATCAGCTTCAATGGCGACTTTATTTTCTTTGCTTATGTATTAGGGTTAGGAAAATTTTTTAGCATTATCGGAGCAATGGATACCGGTAGTAGTTTCGAAGGTATGGGCGCTAGTCGCGAAGCACTTTACTCTATGTTCGCTGAGCCTGCCTTTTTTATTCTAATGGGTTCGTTGGCTTTACTGACAGGTCATACTTCTTTTCAAGAAATATTTTCGACCTTACACTTAGGTTCATCAATAAGTTATGCGTTGGCTGTGTTGGCTGCGGTTGTTTTTTTGATGATTGCAATGATTGAAAATAGTCGCATGCCACTTGACGACCCAAAAACTCACCTGGAACTTACTATGGTGCACGAAGTGATGATCTTAGACAATAGTGGTTTCGACCTGGGTCTAATCTTGACGGCAGGGTACCTTAAATTTGCAATTTATGGTGCAATTATATTTAATCTATTTAGTGGAATCATAGGTTACGAATATGCAATTCCATTGTTTTTTGTTATGCAAGTATTTCTGGCATTTTTAGTTGGAATGATAGAATCGTTTATGGCACGATTTAGAATGAATCACAATGCACAGTTTATAGTTGTACTTTCGTCCGTATCTTTGCTTATATTTTTTGGGGCGTTGCTGGTGTCTGGGAAATTTATTTAATTCTAAAAATCAAGAACTTATGTTACACGTACTGCTTATCATCTTTCTGATTTCGTTGTTTTACCTGTCTATTGCCAATCGCATGACGACATATGTAAACGTGCTGGCTTTGCAGGGCATACTGCTTTTCTTTGTGGCGTTTTTAGAGTTGAAGAACATCAACACGCTCAACCTGATATTAATCCTGTTGGAAACCATTATATTCAAATCGTTGGCTGTACCTATCTTTTTAAACTATGTACTCAAACGGAATAATATAACCCGCGAAGCCGAGCCTTACGTACCTAATTTCGTATCGTTAATAATCACAACGGTTATTGTTGTTACCACCATTATACTTTCCAATACCATGGAAGAAGGCAAACTTGACAAAATGTTCTTTGTGGTGGCTTTGTCAACACTTTTCACCGGACTCTATTTTATTGCATCGCGCAGGAAAATTATTACGCATGTAATGGGATATCTGGTTATCGAAAATGGCGTTTTTGTATTGTCATTGGCAGTTGGTAACGAAATGCCCATGTTGGTGAATCTTGGCATTATGCTGGATATATTTGCAAGTGTATTGATTTTGGGTGTTTTCTTGAATAAAATAGGGGATGTATTTAAAGATATCGATGTAAATCAACTTACAAATCTGAAAGACTATTAAATAGTTGGTAGTTTATAGTTGGTAGTTTGTAGTAAAATGAATACAAGTATTTAGTAAAAGTAAATTTACATTTTATGATAGTAATATATTTAATCGGTTCAATATTAATTGGGGCAGGACTCTTCTTCAATCGGGGGAAAGTACTCAATTATAGCTTGATTTGTTTGTTTCTCGTTTTGCAATGTATCTTCACCGTATATGCTTGCTGGTACTACAACGAAACAGTTTCAAGCTATTTTACCTTCGATTCGTTGGGAATAATTATGCTACTTACGGCAACCATCATTTCCATTCCGGCAGTTTTCCACAGCTACATTTACATCGAAGAAAGTGAAGAAATGACTCCACGTTCCAGAGCTACATATTTTGGTGCATTGGTGCTTTTAATAACAGCAGTTAGCGCGGCGTTTCTGGCAAATCATATTGCAGTGGTTTGGATCTTTACCGAAATAACCACCTTAAGTGCTTCCGCTCTTATTTATCATCACCGGAATAAGTTGGCATTAGAAGGAACCTGGAAATACATATTTATTTGTGCTATAAGCATTACCTTCGTTTTTATAGGTATTTTGTTTTTAAGTCTTTCGTTTGCCAATGCAGGTTCTGATGATTTATCGTATAAAAACTTATATGCTAACAGTTCCATATTAAATCTATCGTGGTTGCGGTTGGCATTTCTGTTTATTTTCACCGGTTTTACGGCAAAATTAGGCCTCTTTCCTATGTTTACTGCCGGTGTTGATGCAAAAGATAAAGCTCCTGGTCCTGCTGCAGCTTTACTTTCGAGTATTATAATGTGCATGGGTTTTGTGGGCATATTCCGCATTTATGTGGTGGTAGCCAATACTCCTTTACTCCATTGGGCGAGTTTAGTGGTGGGAATTGCAGCTTTCTTATCTTTATTTATTGCTGCCGTTTACATGATAAAAGTGAAAAATATAAAACGGATGATGGCATATTCCAGCGTTGAGCACATGGGTTTGGTTATGCTGGGCATAGCTGCAGGTGGAATTGGTTATTATGCCGCCATACTGCATATCGTACTGCATTCATTTGTTAAGTCAAGCCTTTTCTTTCAGTACAACCAATTGTATAAAGTATTTAAAAATAAAAACATTTATCAATTAGGGAATTACTTCAAATACAACACCACAGGCGCCATGGTCATACTCTTTGCTTTCATTAGTGTTACTGCCATGCCTCCCTCGGGAATGTTTGTGAGTGAATTCCTTATATTCCGTTCCATGTTCGAAGCCAATCAGTTGATATTATTAATTATTGTATTATTGCTACTTACACTCATTATTTGGGCGTTTGCAAAAAACATTTTTAAAATATTATTTATTCCGGTTGTAAATTTCGACGAAAGCAAAGTTCCGATAATTAGCCCATGGAGATCGACATCGCAGTTTATCCTGTTGGGTGGAGCTGCTTATCTGGGATTAAATCCACCCATGATTTTTGTTGATTTAATAAAGGATAGCATCCTGCTTTTACCGCATTGAAAAAATGGAGAAATGAAAAAATGAAATTTAATTGATTATGAACTACATCAGCATAAGAAACAATCAGACTATTTTGCTTTCAGATATTCCGGAAAGCAACTACGAATATTTTTATGAAATGATCACCGATTTGGTTTTGGGCCATACCGAAAGGCATTGTGTGAATTATTTCGGATATAAAGTGGGCAATAACGTGAAACTTATTTGCTGCATAGCCGATGACCATACACACGAGATATTTGTGTCTACATGTCTGGTTCACAAAGCACATAAACTTGAATCATTCAGCAATCAATTATTGTGTTTTGAAAAATTCGAACGTGAAATTCACGAAAACTTTGGCATAAACTATATCGACCATCCGTGGTTGAAACCTGTGCGCTACGCTAACAATCGGGATGATGAATCGCAAACCATTGCCAATTATCCATTCTTTGCTATCGACAGCGAAGAGTTGCATGAAGTGGGCGTTGGACCAATACACGCCGGTATTATTGAACCGGGACATTTTCGTTTCATTTGTAACGGCGAACAAATTTTACATCTCGAAATCCAATTAGGGTATCAACATCGTGGTATAGAACAACTTTTTATCAAAAAAAAGAAATTGCTTCAACGCGCTACTTTGGCCGAAAGTATTACCGGTGATACGGTAGTAGGGCATAGTGTAACCTTTGCTCATGTTTGGGAAAGTTTATGTGGCTATAAAGCATCCCGCGATATAGAATTCGCTCGCACATTGGCGCTGGAACTGGAACGAATGGCTGTTCACATTGGCGATTTAAGTGGAGCTTGTACTGATATCGCTTATCAGTTAGGCAGTTCTGTATTTGGTCGACTGCGCACACCCATCATTAATTTTTTACAGGAATGGGGTGGAAATCGATTGGCAAAAGGGTTAATCAGACCTGGACGAAACCAATTTCCGTTCACTCCTGTTTTAGCTGACCGACTAAAACATGTTTTGGACATATTTGAGCCTGAATTTAATGAGATGGCTGAAAAATTGTTTTCGTTACCAAGTGCTTTATCTCGTTTCGAACGAACCGGTTTAGTCTCAAATGATGATGCGACTGCAATTGGTGCGGTTGGCATGGCTGCACGTATGACTAATTTAAACAGAGATATTCGTAGTTCTCATCCTTTTAGCCTTTATGCTGAATTAAAACACCAACCTATTTTAAAACGCCACGGTGATGTGTATTCCCGCGTGCAAATACGTAGAAAAGAAGTTGAACAATCCTTAGGATATATTAGAGAGCAAATTGCTGATGTTCCACTACAAAAATCAAAAGAGGAAATATTAAATGAGCCAAAGCCGAACTCATTCTGTCTGTCATTGGTAGAAGGATGGCGGGGTGAAATTTGCCACTGTGCTTTAACGGACAAAAAAGGTGATTTGATGGTTTATAAAATCAAAGATCCGTCGTTTCACAATTGGTTGGCCTTGGCTTTATCTGTCAGGAATAACGAAATATCAGATTTCCCAATTTGTAACAAAAGTTTCAATCTTTCGTACTCAGGTCACGATTTGTAGCACCGCCCCAAGCCCCTAAAGGCAAAGTAAAGAGGGGTATTCGAGAGTTTCTGAGTTTTGTAGGAGATCGTATAGGAGTCGGTTGTAACCTTACATCCCCTTTAGGCTAGGGGCGGTTTTTTTCTTGAGAGTAAGAAGTTGGTAGTAGTAAAAAAATAGATTAATTCAAAAACCATGTTAGACAACTTAAAAATAGTATTCCATCAGGGAAAACAATATATTCCAAATCCAACAACTGTTGAAGTACCGGGTATTTTCAGAGGTCGTCCCATTATCAGTCTTGAGAAAGTGAACGAAACTGAACTGGTAGAATTATGTCCAACCGATGCCATTTCGAGTAACCCGATAAGTATAAATTTGGGAAAATGTACGTTTTGTGGAGAATGTGCCATGCGCTTTCCTGATAAAATTATATTTACAAAAGATTATAAAATTGCAAGCAACGAGTTGGATCGATTAATCATTAAAGCAGGTGAAAACATACCTGTAGAAGTGAATCCGGATACAGTACGAAAGGAGATACATCGTGTTTTTGGCAAGTCGCTAAAACTAAGACAAATTTCGGCCGGTGGAGATAATAGTTGTGAAATGGAACTGAATGCTGCCAACAATGTACAATTTGACATTAGCCGCTATGGGATAGATTTTGTAGCTTCACCCCGACATGCCGATGGAATAGTTATCACCGGTCCTATTACAAAAAACATGGCAGAAGCAATACAAATATGCTATGATGCAGTGCCCGAACCAAAGATAATTGTGCTGGTAGGAACTGACGCTATCAGTGGTGGTATTTTTGCCGACAGCCCTGCTCTCGACAGAAGTTTTCTGAACAAATATCATGTCGACCTCTATATCCCCGGCAATCCGGCTCATCCACTTTCAATCATTAATGGTTTATTGGATTTGACAAGAAAACACAAATAATTTAAAAGTTGATATCCTTTATATTGTTTTAAGACTACTTTAAAAACGATTTTATTAAATAAAGTACAAAATGTTTCTCCAATTGAAAGCAAAAGTGTATTTTTGTATAGATTTTTTTGAAAAATGACAAACCGATACGAAGAACTGATAAACGCATTTGAAAAAAGACTGCGAAAATTAATTTCGGAGTATCAGTCATTACAAGAACAAAACTCCGTGCTGAAAGCAGAATTAGACCGAAAACAAACTGATCTAATGCATGCGCACCAGGAAGTTTTGGAACTCAGAAAAAATTACGACCATTTGCAAACTGCAAGAAATCTGGGCGGATCGGAAGCTGAAAAAACCGAATCCAAACAACAGATAATCAAAATGGTGCGGGAAATTGATAAATGTTTAGCGCTTTTGGATGAATAGAGCGTATGGAAGACGATATTTTTTTAATAAATGTGCAAATTGGCGGCTTAAGATTGCCACTACGTATTGCTCGTAAAGACGAGGAATTGTATCGCAAAGCCGAAAAATTGTTGGTAAAACAAATGGATGAATTCCAGAAGAAATACCGACAAAGACCTACCGAGGATATACTTATCTTAGTAGCTTACCAGTTAGCAGTCATGGTTTCGAAGCAGGAATTAGCAGAAGATATAGTTCCTTTAGCCGAAAAAATTCAAACCCTGGATAACGAATTACAAGCATTACTTTCGAAGGAATAATAATGCAAAATCGTTATTTTTAAACAGAACTTTCCGCATTACGTTGTAACAAGTCAGGGCTCCTTCCATTAGGAGCTTATTACTTTTGCAATGTCAATGCGTTTTTTTATGCATAAAAGTAAAAATACAGGAAACACAAATTATATTATTAATCACACTTTTAAATTCACAAAATGGAATCCATATTGATAGGAATAATAGCTCTTGTTGTGGGCGCCGGAGGCTCTTTCGTCCTCTTACGCTTTGTCAACAAAAGAGCGGTTCAGGAAGCCGAATCGGAAGCCGAATTGCTAAAAAAGAACAAACTGATTGAAGTAAAAGAAAAATTTATTGGACTCAAAGCCGAACACGAACAACAAGTTCAGGAACGGAATGCAAAAATTCAAGCCATTGAGCTTAGACTTCAGCAAAAAGAGATGCAACTGAACCAGAAACAAGGCGATGTTCAACGAAAAGCAAATGAAGTAGACGGATTAAAAGAACAATTGGAACATCAGCAAAATGGTCTTGAAGTCAAGAAAAAAGAACTTGAACATTTAAGCCACCAAGCACAGGTTCAACTCGAAACCATTTCAGGTTTATCGGCCGAACAAGCCAAAGAACGTTTGGTTGAAGCATTGAAAGAAGAAGCCAAAACAGAAGCTATGTCGTATATCAACGATATAATGGAAGAGGCCAAAATGACGGCAAATAAAGAAGCTAAAAAAATTGTTGTTCAAAGCATTCAACGCATTGCCACCGAAACAGCCATAGAAAACTCCGTTACCGTATTCCATATCGAATCGGACGAAATAAAGGGTCGTATTATTGGTCGCGAAGGACGTAATATTCGTGCATTGGAAGCTGCTACCGGTGTAGAAATCATTGTTGACGACACCCCGGAAGCTATTGTTCTTTCGGCATTCGATCCTGTCCGTCGTGAAATTGCACGTCTGTCTTTACACCAATTGGTTACCGATGGACGTATTCACCCTGCTCGTATTGAGGAAGTGGTCATGAAAGTACGTAAACAAGTTGAAGAAGAAATTATTGAAATTGGTAAACGTACCACCATTGATTTAGGAATTCACGGATTGCATCCAGAATTGATTCGTCTGGTAGGAAAAATGAAATATCGTTCCTCTTACGGACAAAACTTATTGCAACACTCACGCGAAACAGCCAATCTTTGTGCCACAATGGCAGCTGAATTGGGATTGAATCCAAAAAAGGCTAAACGTGCAGGATTGCTTCATGACATTGGCAAAGTGGCAGATGATGAACCGGAATTGCCGCACGCAATACTTGGCATGCGTCTTGCAGAGAAGTACAAAGAAAAACCGGATATTTGTAATGCAATTGGTGCTCACCACGACGAAGTAGAAATGGAAACATTGATAGCACCAATTGTACAGGTTTGTGATGCTATTTCCGGAGCACGTCCGGGAGCTCGTCGCGAAATTGTAGAAGCTTATATTAAAAGATTGAACGATTTGGAGGCTCTGGCGTTATCTTATCCTGGGGTATTGAAAACTTATGCTATTCAGGCAGGACGTGAATTACGCGTAATTGTTGGTGCAGATAAAATTGACGATAAAGAAACAGAATTATTGTCGTTTGATATCGCTAAAAAAATACAAGATGAAATGACCTATCCGGGTCAAGTGAAAATTACCGTTATCAGAGAGACGAGAGCGGTAAGTTATGCAAAATAAGTTAAATGGTCAACTGGTTAATTAGTTTATTGGTCATTCTCTATACTAATTAACCAATAAACCATTTATCTTTGTACTAAGAAAAAGGGGCTGTTTGGTTTTGACAGCAGGTAGAAAGGGTATGTAAGCATGTCGAGCATTGAGAAAACGGCTCGTTAATCCCGGTTCTCAAAATTATAACTGGCGAAAATAACTACGCTCTTGCTGCTTAATCGAATAGAGTAGATTAGGCTTAATTCTGGTACTAGGTACCGGAACGGGACATTTCCCAAATGCCCTCTCCTCGAGGCGATTTGATATGGAAATGCAGCTAAATCGGGGATAGTTGCGCTTAGCCTTGGAGGCGCGATGAAATAAAAAGGATAAGGTGTAGGTTGGTTGCTTTGGTCTTGCCCGCACACGAAAACCTAAGCGAAGATAAACATGTAGAAGGCATATTATTTCCTTGTTTGGACGAGGGTTCGACTCCCTCCAGCTCCACAGAAACCATTTCAAAAAGTAGTAAAAGCTCGCAAAATCAATGATTTGCGGGCTTTTTGCTTTTTAAATACAAGCAAAAAATTCAATAAAAATCAATCTTTAGGTGTCTAATTCGGGTACCCAAAGAAAAAAAAGTCTCGGGTACTCGAATTTGTTCAAAAGTCATTTATAATCAAGTAGTTCACTCATTGAACATCTTGTGTGTAAATCAAAGAAAAAGTAATTTTGAACACTCTAAAAGGTTACCACAAATGAACACCAAACTTTCTATTCTCTTTTATGCAAAGAGAGCAAAAACAAACACCGATGGTTTAGTACCCATCTATCTACGTGTAACCGTCGACAGTGAACGTATTGAGTTCAGTACAAAACGTTTTACCCAGCCCGATAAATGGTCGGTTGAAGGCAATCGTATGAAAGGCACTACAGACGAAGCAAAAGCCATCAATACCTACTTAGATACACTAAAAGCCAAGGTGTATGAATACCAACAGCAGCTTGTCCGTGAGAACGAGTTAGTCAATGCCGAAAACATGCGGAACAAGATTTTAGGTGTTGAAAAGCGCAGGAACATGCTCGTAGCTATTTTTGAGAAACATAATGATGAAATGAAAGCTCTGGTTGGAAAAGAATTTGCGGAAGCAACATATCAACGATATATAACCTCACTCAAACACACTATCGACTTTATTAAATGGAAATACAAAGTCTCCGATATTGATATTCGTAAGATTGACCATGAATTCATTACCAGTTATGAGTTCTATCTAAAATCCGTATGTAATTGTTGTCAGAATACAGCAGTGAAATACATCAAAAATTTCGGTAAGGTTGTCCGTATTTGCTTGGCCAATGGTTGGATTGAACGCAATCCGTTTTTCAATTACAAGAGCAAAATTAAAGAAGTTGATCGTGTGTTCCTGAGCCAGGATGAAATCGAGACTAAGTTCAATAAAGAGTTTTCTACCTATCGCCTCAACCAGGTTAAAGATATATTCTTGTTCAGTTGCTTTACCGGCTTAGCTTATGCAGATGTAAAAAAGCTAACACGTAACAATATTGGAATAGGTGTTGACAGCGAGCATTGGATATTCATTAACCGAACCAAGACCGACACCCGGTCTAATATCCCATTATTGCCCATTTCGGCAGCTATTATAGAGAAATACCGTGACCATCCACAAGCGGTCAACCAAGAGCGGCTATTGCCTATTCTGAGTAATCAAAAAATGAACTCCTATTTAAAAGAAATAGCTGACCTTTGTGGTATCCACAAAGAACTGACATTTCACATTGCGCGTCATACTTTCGCCACCACCGTTACGCTCACCAATGGTGTTCCCATTGAAAGTGTCTCAAAGATGCTCGGACATAAAAATCTGCATACTACACAGCATTACGCTAAGATTCTTGACTTAAAAGTGAGTAATGATATGAAAGACCTAAAAGAAAAGTTTGGAAATGGTAATCTGGTAAAACTTAAGAAGTCAGTAGGATAAGACTTCATTATGGGTTGACTGATTAATTTCATCTTAAGCTATAACATATACAACTGATAGTTGTCAAATAACAACAATAAATAGCGTAATTGCAACTAAAAGTATCTGTATTTTTATTGAATCCGGAAATGAATCCGTGTATCTTTGCGTCGATAAATTAAAACAAAAAAATAGTATTATGTTAACTACTAAAATGATTGGTAATAAAATTACCGAAGCGCGAAAAAAAATAAACATTTCTCAAGCGCAGCTTGCTCAGCAACTATTCATCAGTTCTCAGGCAGTCGGAAAGTGGGAGCGCGGAGAATCAATGCCTGACATAATTACGTTGAACCGTCTCGCGGAAATTCTGGAAGTTGATCTTAATTATTTTTCAGAAAGCATACCATTTGCGGACGATGAAACGGCTTTTAAGATGACCGACGGTATTGGCATCATTGAGCAAACGGTACAGGAGGACGCAAACCATTCCAACTCGCAAGAACGGCTGGTATTGACCAACTTCAGCGGGAGCAATTTGCCGAAGAGCGACTTCGCGGGTGTAACCGCGCATAAAGGGAAATTTGTAGGGAGTGCGTTGAGTGGCTCCGACTTTTCGGGGGCATACTTGACCGGCAGCTCATATATGGGCAGCGATGTGCGCGGCTCCAACTTTTCGGGTGTGAACTTGACCGGTAGCTCGTTTAAGGCAAGTGATGTGCGCGAAGTTAATTTTGACGGCGCAAATCTGACCGACTGCAACTTTTACGCTCTTGACCTTTCGGGAGCGATCTTCCATCAATCCATCCTTGTGCGCACCAATTTCAGCACGTCGGGACTGGCCGGAGTCAAATTTGTCGGAGTCAAACTGACCGATGTCAAACTGACCATGACAGACCTTAGAAAAGCCGTTTTTGAAAACTGTATTTTCGATGGCGTAGACTTTGACAAATCGGACCTGCGGGGGCTGTGTCTTGACGGGCAAACCTTTATCGGAGTCAAGTTTGACAATGCGGCACTGAAGGAAGTTACTTTCAGGGGGGCGACACTCAAAAATGTATCTTTCCGTGCGCCATATGCCCTGACTAATAAATATTACCGTGCCATCAGTACCATCTGCTTTGACGAAGCCATGATGGATAAGCTGACATACGCAGTGCTTAAAGGCTTTAATGCCGATTTATCAAAGGTTACTTTTATATAAATTTAAGAAAAAATAAATATGAAAAACAAAGCAATACAAGTGGAAGGGCTAAAAAAGTCCTACAAGCAACTTGATGTTCTGAAAGGCGTGGATTTCGAGGCAGAACAAGGCAGTATATTTGCCCTGCTCGGCTCCAACGGTTCAGGCAAGACAACAATTGTCAAAATTCTCACTACTTTATTAAAACAAGACGACGGGAACGTTACCGTAAACGGATTCGATGTTGTGTTAAAACCCAGCAATGTGCGACAGTCGATCAGTTTGACCGGACAATTTGCCGCCGTGGACGAGATTTTGACCGGGAGGGAAAATATCAGTATGATTGCCAGACTGCGGCACCTTAGCAATCCGCGTCAAGTCGCGGACGATTTGCTTAAACGCTTAGGTTTGAACGATGCCGCCGACCGCAGGGCGTCTACTTATTCGGGCGGTATGAGCCGTAGGCTCGACATCGCCATGAGTCTTGTGGGAAAACCGCAGCTCATTTTCCTCGACGAGCCTACCACCGGTCTTGACCCCGAAGGGCGTATTGAGGTTTGGAAGATTGTCAAAGAACTTGCCGATGCCGGCACAACGGTATTCCTGACCACTCAGTATTTGGAGGAAGCTGAACAGCTCGCCGATCAGATTGCCATTCTGCATGAGGGTAGGATTATCGTGAGCGGTACGCTCGGGGAACTGAAAGAGCTGTTCCCACCCGCAAAAGTGGAATATATTGAAAAACAGCCGACATTGGAGGAGATATTTCTTGCAATCACTGGCAAAAAAATGGAGGAAAAGTAAATGGAAACGATAAAGAACTATTTTTTCAGCGATATGGGTGTTATGCTTGGACGTTCCATGCGCCATATTTTTCGCAGTATGGACACCATCATCACGGTTACCATCACGCCAATTGCAATGATGCTGCTGTTCGTATATGTGTTTGGCGGTGCCATTCAAACCGGCACGGATAACTATGTAAATTATCTGCTGCCCGGTATACTGTTGATATCGATTGCAACCGGTATATCCTATACGTCTTATCGCCTGTTTTTAGATAAGCAACGGGGCATATTTGAGCGGTTCCACTCTATGCCGATTGCGCATTCCACCGTGCTGTGGGGGCACGTGTTGACCTCGATGGTATCCAATGCCATTTCTGTTGTCATAATCATTCTCGTAGCGTTGATTATGGGTTTTCGCTCGTCGGCGGATGTAATGTCATGGCTTGCTGTGGCTGGTATACTCGCGCTGTTTACGCTGGCTCTGACCTGGGTCGCGGTGATTGCCGGACTGTCCGCAAAATCGGTTGACGGTGCAAGCGCCTTTTCCTATCCCATTATCTTCCTGCCGTTTATCAGCTCAGCGTTTGTGCCTACCGAGTCGATGCTTCCGGTCGTTCGCGCCTTTGCCGAAAATCAGCCTGTGACCTCGATCGTGGAGACTATCCGCGCACTACTTTCAAATCATCCGGTAGGCAATGATATATGGGTCGCTCTTGCATGGTGCGTCGGAATTATGCTCGTGGCTTATATCTTTGCGATGAGAGCATATAAAAAACGGGTGTAAAAGATGTCCCCTTTGGAAAACCTGTTGTGACTTTTAGGCTACTCCAGAAAAGTCAACACGCATAAAGGTCTTAAGTGGTTTTCGGGGCATTAATCCTGCGTTGGCGGAACGCTAGAAAGCTTATCTTTGTTCAAAAATCTTACTTTATTGAGATATGATTCGTCGCTATCAAAGAAAAACAGTCCATTGGAAATGCTTTGACAGTTGGCATATGAAGTGCCAAAAAAATCGGAAACAAGGGAGCGAAATGAGGGTACTTCTTACACCGTGCGGTGCAGAGATGGTTTTAAATAACAAAAGAGGCAGTTGTTCAAAAAGCTTCGTTTCGAAGCGCACATTTAAAATACCAACTATCAAGTTCTACTAACTATCAGTGAGGTTAGTTGGTACGATTTCATATTTTTATGTATTTGATCTATGTAAAACACGAAATAAAGTCATCCAAACAACTTGATAATATATTCAAATCAAGCTATTTTTAAACAGCTTGTAACTTGTAGAACATAAGAACATATCCATTCACCTCAGGCGTCCGAACAATACATTTGATTATTGTCATATAATGCAATTTTTCAATAGTCGACTCCCATACATTAACAAATTCAATTACATATTTCTTCTTTAGAACCAACATATAGTCATTATTTAAATTTACGTCAAATACAAACATTGTATAGCGAACAGAATTTACTAATTGAGACGTACTTCTTATAAATTTGAGTTATCTACGAAGTACAAATCAGCTAAAAAAACAAAAAAATTATCTGTTGTCATACTATTCGATCATCTATTTTTATACAAAATTACGCCTAATATATTATTTACACTTTCTTTTTAGTTGAATGAGGGCTCAAATTCTAAAGTTGAGCCCTCATTCTATTTTAAGAACGCATAATAAATTTCAACATATTGTTTCAGAATAGTTTTGTTATTATTTTCTTATTGTTATATTTAATCACTATTCATTTTATTTTCTTATATCAGTTTTTTACAGTTTTACAACAGTTTTAGAGCCGTTATACTGAATGGTTTTAGGCTCCGAGGTTGTTTTGTTGATGAAAACCACACGGAAAATCCGATTGGTCAACATCCAGTCGAAGCTACCCTTGCGGTCGCCAATGGTAAGTGTACCTTCTGCATCGTTGTAGTCGAAGCTGATGGTAGAAAAAGCACCCTTTTCGTAATTGTAGTTCGTGCCCTCGTCCTCATATAGACTAAATTTACCGTCTTTACCTTGATACACTCGAATTTCGATATTTTCAGCTTTCTTTTCGGAAGCATATTGCATCACTGGGCCAACTGGCAGGATAGTACCGGCAGGAACGAACAGCGGAATGCGTTCGAGCGGAGCTTCTACGCTTACTTTTTGTCCACCTTCTATCTGTTTGTTAGAATAGAAATCGTACCACTTGTTTCCGGCAGGGAAATATACCTCACGGTTGCGCGCTTTGTAGCTGTAAACCGGGCAAACCATCAATGCCGGACCTAACAGGAATTGGTCGCTTACTCCGAATGTCTTTTTGTCATTCGTATAACTCATGGCCAGCGAACGCATCAACGTATAATCGTTGTGGTAAGCCATACCTGCCAATGAGTAGATATATGGCATCAGGCGATAACGTAGTTGGTCATAGTAAACAAGGCTTTTGTAAACCGGATGATTTTCAGGAGCCATGTTGTATATTTCGCGGTAAGGGAATTGCCCGTGGCTACGGAAAAGTGGTGCAAATGATCCAAACTGGAACCAACGGAGGTTCAACTCACGCCATTCGTTAAGATCCGCATTTTCCAGACCTGTTTTGTCAAATGCTTTCTGTCCTTCTTCGTAACGTTTTTCAACACAGAAACCACCAATATCCATCGTCCAGAATGGAACACCCGACATGGCAAAGTTTAGTCCTGCTGAGATTTGCGCCTTCATATCTTCCCAACGGGTAGCGATATCGCCACTCCATGTAGCGGTAGAATAACGTTGCAAACCGGCAAATCCTGAACGTGTCAACAAGAATACACGTTTGTTGTTATCAACTTCACGTTGTCCGTTGTAGATGGCATCGGCATTCTCTAACGCATAAGCGTTGAAGTATTTCCAGGAAGAACCAAGAGCTGTTGGTCCGCATAATTTCTTGCGATAATCCATATCGGTACAATCCCTGATATTTGGTTCGGAAGCATCCATCCACCATGCATCGAATCCTTTTACGTAAAGGTTGTCTTTCATCTGATTCCAGAACAATTTGCGTGCATCGGCACTGTAAGCATCGTAGAACGATCCTACATAACCCGGTCCAACCCAGTCGCGAACACTGTCTTTCACAGCCTGCATATACATCCAACCTTTTTCTTTAAATTGCTTAAAATTATCAGTTGTGACGTAGAACTTCGGCCATACCGAAATCATGATATGAGCATTTTCTTTGTGCAACGAATCCACCATGCCTTTTGCATCCGGGAAACGAGCAAGGTCGAATTTGTGGCTTCCCCACTCAGATTCCGGCCAGTAGTTCCAGTCGAGCACAATATTGTCGAGCGGAATATTCCGTTTGCGGTATTCGGATACAACGTTCAACAATTCATCTTGTGTTTTATAACGTTCGCGACTTTGCCAATAACCCATAGCCCATTTTGGCATAATGCTTGCCTTGCCGGTCAGGGTGCGATAACCGCTGATTACGTTGTCCATATTTTTGCCTGCAATGAAGTAATAATCCATTTTGTCGCCCATTTCGGACCAAAAGGATATATTGCCATTTTTCTCCAACGTGCTTGAAGATAGTGCCTTCAGACCGATATAAGAAACACCTCCATCTGGTTTCCATTCCAATTTGATTTTAGTGCGTTTGCCTTTTTCAAGAGGAAAGCGGAAACGATAGGTATTCGGATTCCACGAAGTTCTCCAACGTTCAGGTACTACTAATGAATCGTTAAGCCATACTTTAGTGTATCCAGCATAATAAAGGCTGAACTTGAATGTATCGGTTTCGTTGGCAACGATAGATCCGTCCCAAATGATAGAACCATCATTAAATTTGAATTCGGCAGGAAAATTCTTGACTGTTTTCAAGTTTTCGTAATCTATCGCCGATTCCTGACGGACAATCGGAGCTTGGTCTTTTTGTGTATATGTGGCGGTAAGAGAGCCTTCTTTACCATCTTTGTTGTACAATGTAAATTGGTTCAAGTCTTTGTATTCACGAGGATCGCCGTACTTGCTTTGCGAATAGTTATCCCACAATATTCCGTAATTGTTGGTGGACATAATGAAAGGGATCGACACCTTCGTATTGTACTGGAAAAGATCTTCGCTCTTGTTTTTGTAATTAAAATCATCAGACTGGTGCTGTCCCAAACCGTAAATCGCTTCCCCAGGAGTTCCGGTGAAGACTTGTTGCATGCTGTAGCCTTTATCGTTTTCTACAGCAAAGGGCTTAAAGCTTCTTCCGCCTTTTACTTCCTGAAGCAACACTTTCCCCGATTTGTCTGTAAATGTAACGTCACCTGTGAGCAGGGAAACTTTCACCGTAAGCTCATCGGTAGATAGCAGGGCAAATTGCGCATTACTTGTCACTTTAAATGGCGTTTTTGATGCTAATCCCTGCACAACGCAGAGACTGGATACGTTTGGAATAACGCTTTCGGGTGAAGCCTGAACACGGACAATCCGGTTATTGAAAACATTGATTTCAATGGTTTTCGCCGCTCCATTTTGGGGCGAAATCTTCATGCCATTTTGTAATGTTTGAACAGAGCCGGCTGCGAACATGTATCCTGCGGCAACCAGAAATACAATAAAGAAAGAAATTCGTTTCATAAAAAAGTAATTATAGTATTATTTATTATTCACTCCAAACCAATACCCCTGCAGGTTTTAATACATTTTCACCAACCAATATTTTGGCTGTTGCAGGAAGGTTCATGGTATAATTATCCGAAGAATAGTTTACAGCAATGTAAAATCCATCACGCCAATAAACGTAAATACCTTCAGGGTATTCATCGGTGGTAGCCCCGGCTTTGGTATAAGTATCTCGCAGAATATCTTTTTCAAGTTTTGAATCGTCCGTATCCACGCCAATGTATGTGACAGAACCTTTGCCAATGTTGTGTTTTACCACAGCCGCTTTGCCTTTATAAAACTGATTGTCATACGCAGCAAGCACTTCAGTATTTTTATCTGCCACAAGTAGGTCGCCCCAATTATTCCAATTGTAATGGGTCGATTTCATTGAAATATCTCCCTTGGCATAACCAGAAAGCATATCAGTCGCTTTCACATGAGCCCCAATAAGACCGGATATTGGCGCAGCAATTTCAGCCTCCCAAAAATGCCCTGCACGGGTTTTGGTGGCTGTGCGGCAGGTAACGATCAACTGTCCGCCTTTCGCCACATAATCATTCCATTTTTTCACTAAAGCGGAATCAACCATTTCGTAGGCAGGAACAATCACGACCTTGTATTTTGATAAATCTGCAGTTTCTGGAACCACATCAACAGGTGCACCCAATGATTTCCCCAATTCCATGAACTTAACCGGGTAGTTCCAGGCATCCCATTGGAAGGTTTGTTTTTGCCTGTCGATAGTCCAGAAATTTTCGAGATTCCAAATAATTGCAGTGGATCTCGCCGCCAATTTTTCAGACATTTTAGCACCCGGTTTGAATTGCTTCCGGAGCTCTTTTATCTCTTTCATAAATTGTATATACTCCTCACCACCGGGTGAAGGCGTTACACCATCCGTTAGTATTACTCCTGCATGGTATTGTTCCGAGCTATATAAAATCTGACGGAAACGATAGGAGCAAGCAAGTTTTCCACCCGCAGCAAAGGTGTGATACAGCCACATACGCACTGTACCGGGTAAGAGAAGAGGATTGTAACCACCCCAGTTCACCGGGCCAGGCTGAATTTCCATTACGCCTGAAACACCGCCAACCGATTTATAATACTCGGCTGCAAAAAGAACGGCTTTACTGTCGCCCAAGCGAAAGCCTATTTCGCCAATATTATCGCTGCCTCCATTGGGATACGCCGTGTAAGACGCAAAATCCATTTTCTTGGTACGTCTTGGATCAGCTCCTGTGCAAATAGCCGTATAATTTGTGGTTATATATTGGTTCTTCAAAATGAAGTTCCGCAACGTACCTGCCTGAAAATCGAGAAATTCGGCCTGTGTATCGGCCAGATAACGTTTAAAATCGAGTAGTGCGTGAGGATTGTTTCCCCACCAGCCCACCAAGTTGGGGTTGGGGATGATAACCTGATCGAAATTATTGAACCATTGACTCCAAAAGGCAGTTCCCCAGGCCGAGTTCAAAGCATCGACAGTTTTGTATTTACTTTTCAGCCATTGTCTGAAAGCCTCTTGTGATGCCGGGCTGTAATCGGAAATCGCCGGGGGCTCGTTATCGACTTGCCAACCGGTCACATTTTTGTTTTGCCCGTAACGTTTGGCCATTTCGGTTACGATTTTATCGACAAACAAGCGATATTTGGCATTGACGATTGATTCCAGTCCACGCGTACCATTTTCGGCACGAATGTAATGGCTGTCCATAATAAAGGTTTCGGGATAATTGATGCGCATCCATGTCGGAGTAGTTGCCGAAGGCGTACACATGACCACTTTAAGGTGATACTTGGCACAAAGATCGACCACTTTATCAAGCCAGGCAAAATCAAACTTACCTTCCTCGGGCTCCATTTTGAACCACGCAAACTCGGCAATGTGGACAAACTCAAAACCCATATCCGAAATCTTCTTGATATCACGTTCCCACTGATTTTCGTTCCAATGTTCGGGATAATAATAAATTCCGGTAGTAATCAGATCTTTCTCGGGGAAAAACTGATTGGCATTTTGAGACTTGACGGTCAATACAGAAATTGACACTAATAATAAAATAAAGAACCGCTTCATAACCTGTTTTTTAATACTCTCTTTCAACATTATAATGACATTTTCAACTTACAATATTGCTATTTCTTAATCACTTTAAACGTTTTTGTCCAGTCTTTTCCAGTAATTTGTACGATATACATGTTGGGTTTCAGGGAGGAACCAAAAGCCAATAAGCTATTAACCGCTGAATGCCCAATCGTTTCGACCTGCCTGCCCATCATATCAAAAATTGATATGTGTTCTATCTCTTCAGGATTGTCAATCTTCAGATTAAGTGTTGTTGTAAATGGATTGGGATATAATTCTAAAGCTTCATCTTTTAATACAGGAGTGGCTGTTGTTGCATCTTTGGCTCCCTGCATGATAGCACTTAATACATCTCTATCATTTGTTTTTCCCGTACTGAAGTTGAATAATCCCCCTGTGTCCCAGCAATATGTTATGATTCCCTTATTCGTTGCAGATTTCACAAAATACTTGTAATACGATTTTATAGAAGCATTGTGAAGTGCCTGATCAGAAGGAGCGATTACTTGTTTCCTGAAAGCACCATATTCTCCAATAATTACCGGAATTCCTTTGTCGACAAACTTGGTCTTCATCATTCCTAAATATTTATCCATATCACTTTCTTCACCCCAAGTTGCATTCCGCCCAGCATCTGTGGTAGAATGGTTCTCTTTTCCCCAATAATAGTATATTTGATCCCATGTATTAGTTCCATCTTTTTCGAGAAGACAAAACTGCCATGGGGTATAATAGTGAACTTCAACCATCAAGCGATTAGCAATCTGGTCAGTTGGCATTTTGTTCATCAATTGGTTAGTCAGATCAATATCTGTCGATGGTCCCTGAATAATTAGGGTACGGGAACTGTTATTTCCACCGGTAGCACGAACGGCATTAATAAAAGTCTGGTGGTACGACAATAAAATTGACATCTGATTTGCATCTTTTGCAGGTGGCTCGTTGGCACTGGCAAAAAGCAAATGTTCATCATAATCTTTGAAATAATTTGCAATTTGAGTCCAATGCGCACGCTGCCTGGCATTTACTTTGGCTGAATCTTTTACATTTATATGATCATCCAACCATCCGTTATCCCAATGGGTATTCATAACAACGTACATACTATCCTTGATACAATAGTCCACAACCTTTTTTACATTGATAAACCATGCAGGATCGATTTTATAAGTGGCAGCATCAGAATGGTAAAACCAAGCAACAGGAAGCCTTACAGTATTAAACCCGGCAGCTTTCACTGAATCAATTGTTCTCTGATTAGTTGTAGCAAAGTAATTAATCCAAGTGGCTTCAAGCATGTTGCCAAGATTCCAACCAATTTTCATTTTACCGGCAAGCTGCTGGGCAGTTGGTAATTCGGCCTTAACTGTTGCGGACATCAAAAGCCCACACAAAATGAAGATAAAAAGAAAACCTTTTGTAAAAAAGTGAGGTAAAAAAGTGATTTTGTTTTTCATTTTTAATTAGATGAATAATTATCAATATTTATCGGTTATATATAATACGAACAGATCCATGCTAACATATCTGTCCTTATTATTAGACAATTACTCCTTCACTATTTTGAAGGATTTTGTCCAGTCTTTCCCAGTAATTTTCACAATATACATGTTGGGTTTCAGTGAAGAACCTAAAGTCAATGAGCTGTTAAGTGCAAAATGCCCAATAGCTTCAACCTGCCTGCCCATCATGTCGAAAACCGTAATACAATCTATATCAGCAGGATTATCGATCTTTATATTAAGTGTTGTTGTAAATGGATTGGGATATAATTCTATCCCGTTTATGTTGACTGTTGCAAAGGAAGAAGTAACCTGAGCCTCAGCAGCTCCTTTCTTCATAGCATTGATTATTCCCCAGTCATTTACAACCCCGGTACTTCGGTCAAATAATGATCCGGTGTCCCAACAAAAAGGGATTGCCCCATTTTTTAGCGCCGCTTTTACCATATAATAATAGTAATACTCGATAGATTTATTGTGAAGCGCACGATCTGCCCCTGCAGCAAGTGTTCCACGTTTCCATGCCCCATATTCACCTAAAATTACAGGCACCCCCTTATCTACAAATCTGGTTTTAAGCGTAGTGCCAAAAAATGTATCAATCTCTGCCTCTTCGTCCCAGCTTGGATTATGTTTAACATCGGTGGCAGAATGATTACCTTTTCCCCAATAATAAACGCAATAAAGGGTATCCCCACAACCACCACACCAAGGGTTAAGCATATCTTTTTCCTGAAGGGCAAACTGATAACCATAACTGTGTGCTTCAAACATCAACCGGTCGGCGATTAGGTCATTTGGAATAGTTGAATAGTCGGGATGTCCCTGGAAAATCAGCGTTCGCGAACTATTGTTTCCACCAGTTCCACGCACTGCTTTAATGAAGGTTTGAATATATTTTTCCATTACAGTCCGCCCGATTGCTTGATCTTGACTATTTGGTTCATTGGCGCAGGCAAAAAGTAAATGGTGATCATAATTTTTGAAATAATTGGCGATTTGTGTCCAGTAAGTTTTTTGCATTGCATTTACACTAGCCGAATCGGCTACAGTAACATGGTTTTCCAGCCAACCTTCATCCCAGTGGATGTTAATCATCACGTACATACTGTCTTTAATGCAATAGTCAACGTTTTTTTTTACTTGGGCAAGGTAAGCTGCATTAATTATATTGGTGGTTTTATTGGAATTATGATACCAAGCGCAAGGAAGCCTAACTGAATTAAACCCCGCAGCTTTCACTGAATCAATGAGTCTTTGAGAAGCATTACCGGGTGTTGCCCAAGTAGCTTCAAGCGTATTTCCAAGATTCCAGCCAAGCTTCATCTTGCTGGCAATTTCTTTTGCGGTAGGTAATACTGCCCAAACACTTGTGGACATTAATAGCACGAGCATGATACTCGCAAAACGGAGATTTATTAATTTTTGTGATTTTTTCATTATGTGAAATTAATTTTTAAAATTTTAAGGTTGATACGATATAATAACAACTCCTATTTAAATGATTTATCACCACAAAAGGTTGTTTAATCCTTTTGTGGTGATAAATACCATTATTTGTAAACAGATGTTGGCGAAGCATCTTTAGCTCCTTGCTTGATAGCTTTAATAATACCCCAGTCAAGTATTGCACCTGTATTTCGATTAAACAACCACCCGGGCACATCCCAGCAAATAGGGATTAATCCTTTGCTAACCGCCGATTTAACGACATATTTATAATAAGACTCCACTGACGCATTGTTAAGTGCCTGATCTGAAGGCGGACTAAGTTTTCGTTTTCCCGCACCAAATTCGCCGAGAATTACCGGAATTCCCTTATCCACAAACTGGGCTTTCATCTTTCCAAAATTTTTATCCACATCCTTTTCCTCTCCCCATGAAGCATTGCGGAAGGTGTCGGTTGCCGAATGATTGCCTTTTCCCCAATAGTAGAACATTTTGCCCCAGTCGGCATCTTTTTCCAACAGGCAGAATTGATATGGGGTATAATAATGGACTTCCGCCATCAGACGGTCGGCAATTTTATCCTTCGGCATTGTTTTCATCAATTTATACGTATCGTCTACATCAGTTGCAGGTCCCTGAATGATAAGAGTCCGCGAACTGTTGTTGCCTCCCGTTGCCCGTATAGCATCAATAAAAGTCTGGTGATAAGTCAATAAAACGGACATTTGAATTGAGTCATGGGTGTTAGGTTCATTGGCTCCGGCAAAAAGCAAATGTTCATCATAAGCTTTGAAATAATTGGCAATTTGAGTCCAATAAAGACGTTGCCTTTTATTCACAATTTCCTGATTGGCTTTATTAACCCTGTTTTCCAACCACCCTTTATCCCAATGCATGTTTAAGATTACATACATATCGTCTTTGATACAATAATCCACCACCTCTTTCACACGGGCAATCCAGGCTTTATCAATAACGCTATTAACAGTATCGGAATGGCAAAACCACGACACAGGAAGCCGCACCGTATTAAATCCGGCAGCCTTCACCGAGTCGACAAGTAGCTGCGATGTATGGCCTGCCCCCCAGGTATCTTCTCCACAAATAGCCTCAAGTGTGTTGCCCAAGTTCCAACCAACTCCCATTTTTCCAGCAATATGCTGTGCTGTTGGTAACTCCGCTTTCACGGATGCAGACGTTATAAGACCGCACACAATGATTGCAAAAAGAAATCTTCTCTTAAAAAACCGAAGTAATGAAGTAATTTTATTTACCATTTTAGATTATATTGATATTTGTGTTTTATAAGTTATTGGATCATAATATGTCGACATATAATTCTGGTTATCTGCCTATTAATCTAATGACGTATTATTTTTTTTAATCACTTTTACGTGCTCGTTACCTGTTGCTGCTTAACCAATTCAGCCAACAATTGCATAGTGGATAAGCGTTATTTTGAGAATTCCCTTAATGTATGCTCAGCAATTTCAACCACAAGTATTTTTATATGGAATTTCCAAGGTAAAGATACTCTCAATTTACATATAGCTCAGGATTGATTTGTTTCCAATTAAGGGTGTTTACGTATTATTTGAAGCAAATGAAGCAGCACAAATAATCAAGGGAACGACGGGTTATTTAGCCCGATGTATATAGGCTGGCAGTTCTGGTCAACTAACTGCCAACAAGTTGCTCATTTCTAATTCATGAGCAAATTCGGAATACGGGTTGTTCAGGCAGTAGCTATAAGTTATAACTCTGCGTGTTGGTGGGCGAGTTTACCTTGTTGTCGTGGTTTAGGAACCACCCTACCACGGGGTCGTATGCCAGCCAGTTCATGTTTATCAGCCCGAAGGCATCCAAGTGTTCGTGTCCTATATAGCCCCGTTCCCCGTAGCATATATATAATTCTGCACCCGCTGTTCGGCATATGGCTCTTGTCTACGTCGCAGCTAGAAGATGTTGTCTCAAAAGTTTTTTTGAACGCAAAATACGCAAATCAGCACAATCATAATTGGTTAATAATTGGACCTTGGCAAGCCATCAATATGCTTATTATCTGATAGATTCAAATTAATTTAACTGCTTATCCCTTTGGTCAGGTTTAAGAAAAATAAACCACAATAATTCGTAGTATAAATGATAACATTAACACTATCTCAAGTCTTACATCTTAAAATGCTGTAAGGCATTGGTCTATTGTGCCTATTGTGATTTTATTTTTCAAATTCCATCGATAGGCGTAGGTTGAAAAGCGAATAGGCTCGGAATGGTCTCTTTGACTATGTCGGGCTAAAAAGCAAAGCTCCTGCTTTGCATATTCAAAAACGAATATTAAAAGCAGGAGTTTTTATTATATCTAATCGTATGCTAGTGCAATACGGTCAGCGTAAGGCACGAGGTTACAAGTTACGGTCAACGGGGTGTATTTAACAAAACAACCTCTAATGCAATCAATTAAAAATGTACTTATTTTACAATGTTCATGGTTTTAACGCCATTTTCGGTTTCAATTTTCAACATATATACACCTTTAGAAAAGTCAGAAGTTCCAATATTTGCTTTCGTTGAATTTACTGTTACGTCTTTAATTATCTGACCGTTAACTGAGTAAATGCGAATACTTTTTATAATTTCTGCACATTCAACCTTCAAATTGTTGTTGAACGGGTTGGGAAATGTTTTTAAAGAAATTGATTCAATATTTTGAACTTTTGTAGCAACATCAGTTCTAGTAAGAGCGAAGTTAGTCAGACCTGACCAAGTGTTGGTGTTGGTTACTGAAGGTGTATTGGTATCAACTTCAATTACCAAATTTGCACCGGCATAGGTGGCAGCAGACGGAATTGTAACATCAGCAGAATTAGTATCTACACCGGCCTTAATTGTAACGGTTTTAATAGCAACTCTTGCAGTAGAAACAGCACCGGCGGCTAACGAATTAAATGTAACAACAAAATCGACTTCAGTTCCTGCTTCCGGATTATAACCAATCCAGGCATCAAATGTTAAATGATAAGTAACTGATGTTGTTGGAATTACCTCTGCTAAAACATTGTAGATACTCCCACCTGTATTTAACATATAGGCCGCATTATAATTACTACGACCATTGTCATTGCTCACCAAATCATCTGATTTCCATCCAGGAATTTCGTTAACAGTATAGTGTTGGATGGGACCATCAGCCGGTAAACTGAAATCGCCGTTTACAATAGCTACAGGCGTTTGTGCACTTGCAATAAATGCTGATAGCACCATTGCGGAAAGAATGTAATTTTTTTTCATAAAGCATTAAATTTAAAATTATTAATAATAAAGAAATTGTTTGATTAATAGTTGTATTGGATGCGAGCTATAGCTATTTATGCACAAGTTTCTCTCTAATTATATGTACAGAAATACATACTTTTCTATGTTCCATAAATTATCAGCAAAGATATCTCTATTTTCATTTTACAATAATACTATTTTGTATCAGATAACGGTCATATTTGTAATAAATATGATTGTCAATATAAAATAGAGCCATACGCCGAACGATTGGTTGTGATTCAGACTTGTAACTCGCAACTATTTACTCGCAAACACTTCTTATTGTGTTATTTTGCTTTAATCACTTTTATTTGTTCATTACCTATTGCCAGGATATACGTACCTTTTGAAAGCGTGGCAATATTAATTTTTCCATGCCCATTCCGAATTTGACCCTTTAACAATATTTTCCCGGATAAATCTGTAATTGTGTAGGTTGCATTTTTTTTTATATTTTCGGCCTCAACTTGAATAACATCGAAAGCAGGATTAGGATAAACCTTTATTTTATTGGAATAAATTGAACTAACTGAAGTTTGCTGCACATCCAACTCTTTCGATACAATACGAGTTTCATTAGCTACACTTAATTTTATAGAGACTTTATATTTGCCAGATGCTGTAACATTCATTTCTTTTAATTTGCCACCATTATCAGTGCCAACGGGCATTCCATTCAAATACCATTGATAATCGTCTCCGTCGGGAGCAGTCACCTTGCCGTTAGCAAAACTTATTTCCGGTTTCGCCAGTAAAAGCATTTCCTTAATTCGCCTGGCAATTTCTGCAGCCCCTTCGGCAGTAGGGTGTATGCTGTCGGTTTGAAACCAACTAGGCCAGTGGCCTGCAAATGCAGCATGAAGATCTATTAACCCTACCCCCTTTTCTAGTGCAATTTCTTTGATCCGAGGGTTTACTTTATCATTAATGTAAGAATTAAAAATATCCCAATCGGGCTTTTCACCAGGGACAACTAATCCTATCCATATTTCTGGTTTGGATGATAAATTTTGAAATGATTGTATCATCTCTTTATAATCGCTCTTAAATTTTGAACCATTACCATCCCAAAGCCACCGTTTTGAATCATTTGTCCCCAATTTAATCACAACGTAATCCGGATTGGAGTCTAGTGCTTGATCATAGTACCAAGAATCCCAGTAAGAATAGCCACCAGCTTTCAGCATTGTACGTCCACTATCTCCGAAATTCCCAACTTGCCAACCTGCAGTTCCCAACAACGCCTGCATCTGACTGGGGTAGCTATGGGTTGACGGATTAGATAATCCGTATCCATAAGTAATGCTGTTTCCCACGCAGGATATTTTTTTTTTCTGTGCGAAAATAGACTGGGAAATTAAAATACCGAAAATTATAACTGAGACTATTTTAAGAATGAGTTTGTTTTTTTTCATGATTTTACTGAATTCAAATTTTATATTTAACGAGTTTATTTTATTCATTTTCTGAGTGTTTCATTATTTTTCCAGTTTCACCCACTTTTTCTCTTCTTTCTGATTTCTGAAAATGACTACCTCCGTATTGGATCCGATGGCCGACTTTTGTGCCTCAAGCAAATCGCGCAGGTTATTGACCACCCTGCCATTGAACGACAGTATCACATCGTTGGGTTGCAAAAAAACTGCAGCAACTGATCCTGCAGTAACTTCCACCACCAATACACCACGAGTATCGTCCATTCCTGTTGCAGAGCGTTCACCCAGAGTGGTAAGGTTCTTTACTTTCGCCCCCATAAAATCCACAATTTCATCGGCATTCTTTTTGTCGAGGACAATCACTTTTGGTAATGTGACCTTTTTTGCGTTAGCTTTCAGTTTTGGCGAAACCACACCAAAACTATCCATCGCAAAGTTTTTGAAACCGACTGAAAAGGCTTTAGAATCCTCTTTAAGGCGGAAATCGCCTAACTTCGGATTTACAAAATCCTGTCTGCCACAAACGGAGTTTTTATCCGTCCCCCTTTCCCAAGCAGCCTTAAGGGAAGCCGAGTCGGGAAAAACATTGTAATCGGTTTCTTTCCCCCAAACATCAATACGTATAGGCAGATAATCTGTCGAAACAATGTTGTGTCGGAATACATCGTTGCAGTTTTTAAACCACACATGCGGATGGAAGGTATTGTTTACCATGATGTTGTTTTCAACAACTCGATTTACCCCTTCCCGAAGCTTAATACCTCCGTTCAGACACAGGTTATTGCGAATAATGTAATTACTTGAGCCATCGTCCAAGTCAATGTCCCAGCCGTGGTCGCAACGCATCCGGTTATTTTGGATTGTAATAGGTTTCACTACATCGGCCAAAGCCAGGTCGTAGTTATTTTCGACGATTGAGTCCATTAACTTTTTATCAGGATGCCAATAACGGTCACGCCCCCACGAGTTGAATGAGCCGTGGTCACCACTTTCCTTCACGGTATTGAACACATCGTTGTATTCAATCACATGTCCACCCCAGGTTCCTTCGCTCACATTGATTCCTGCACGCGGCACATCGTAAATGGTGTTATGACTTACCGTAATACTCTGACACATGGACAACTCCACCCCTGCCGATTGTTTTTCTACCACACCTAGATTAAACATCAGATTGTCATACACCTTACATTCAGCCGGGTAGTTATTGGTTTTAGGTCCCGGAGTGCGGTCTATCTGCGCCAAAGGCACATATTGCCAGTACTCGAAACTTGGCGAACGAACCGCTTTCGGGTCGCCAACGAAGCAAAAGGCACTTGCCCCGATTTCGGAGATCAGGCATCCCGAAACTTCGCAATTTCGGTTATAATTATTGAAAAATACGGCGTTGCCTCCCAAGTTGGTGAGCGTACAATTTTTTAGCGAACAATTTACCGCGCCATCGTAAAGCACCGCACCCCCACGGTAAATAGTCCAGTCGCTACGCAGCAACGGTTCTTTATTTTCCATGAACGTACGCAGGGTTTGCGTAAGGATAAGCCCCTCGATGCTGATATTTTTAACCGGCTTTGTTTCCGAACCCTTAAATTCAAATAAATGGGCAATTTGCGGTGTCTCAAATTTTGCCGTCTTAATGTCTAAACCCTTTGGGGAAAAATAGTACAGAATCTTAACTTTTTTGTCGTAAAACCACTCGTTGACGGTGTCCAGTTCCTCGAAAACGTTTTCAACAAAACGGTATTTGTCGTGCATAGGCATTCGGCGGTTGTTTTGCCAGCCCCCTTCGAGGGCGGGTTCGCCCTTGTCGTTTTTTCCGGTGATGAGGTAATGAAAATCGCCCCACTGCGAACAGTGCAGCGCATGCACATATCCTCCCATCGGCGATTTCCAGCGTGCCGCCCGCTCTTTTGAAACAGCATCAGCCGCCGTTCCGCCATAATATTGAGCCTTGGGATCGTAATTCGGATACCGCGCCATTCGCTGCAATTGTCCGTTAACAAACAATTCATCGAAAATGAGGTCTTGTTCCACTTTTGCTTGCCAGATTCCGTTTTTGTAGGCTTCCCATTTCAGTTTTAGCGAAACGCTCCCGCTAACGGTAACTTTCTGATTTTCGAAGTTAGTTATTGTCAGTGATTCGTTTTCTTGCCGTGAATCGTTATGTGTAAAAACAATTGGTTGGTTCAGATAATATATGCCTTCCAAGAGATTTATCACAATTTTCCCTTTTGTTTTGCGAGCCTCAACTACTGCCTTGCTTATCGAAGCAAAAGGTTTGGTTTTAGTACCGTTATTTGCATCATTTCCTTTTGTGGATACATAGAAGTTGGTCTGAGCAAGCAGACTTATCGGCCACAGAATGATCAATATTGCAATTTTTGTTATTCTAGTCATCAGAAATCTAAAAGAAATAGTTTTATTTTCTTGATAAAAAACCTTTTACTTCCAGCCATTTTTCACATGCCTTCGTCCATGATGACTCTGTTCCAGAATTCCTTTTTCCCAATCCGTATCCATGTCCGCCATGTTCGTAGATATGAAGTTCGCACGGAATCTTCAATTTTTTCATAGCTAATGCGTATTCAATACTGTTTTCTACCGGCACTGTACCATCATCCAACGAGTGTATCATAAATGTTGGAGGCGTTTTGGCAGTAACTTGCAACGCATTAGAAAAATGTTTCACCATTTCCGGTGAAGGATGCTTTCCAATCAAGTTCTCGCGTGATCCCGCATGAGTAATAGTAGAATCCATGGAGATTACAGGATAAATTAACAATGAAAAGTCTGGGCGAGCACTGGTAGAGTCAATCGGATTGTACACTTTTTCATTAAAATGAGTTGAAACAGTAGATGCGAGATGACCTCCGGCCGAAAAGCCCATTATCCCGATTTTATGTGGATCAATGCCCCATTCCTTTGCGTTACGGCGTACAATACGAATTGCTTCTTGTCCATCCTGCAACGGAGCGATGGATTTGTTTTTCATAATTGCATCATCGGGCAAACGGTAATGTAAAACGATAGCTGAAATGCCTAAACCATTTAGCCATTTAGCTACATCTATACCTTCGCCAACATAAGACAAACCATAATATCCGCCTCCAGGGCATATCACTACAGCAGCTCCGGTGTTTTTATCGGCAGGTGCCGGATATACCTGAATGGTGGGGTTCGTTACAAACCGGATCTTAATCCAATAGGCTGAATCCACCGTTTCCTTATAAGTGGAATTGGGAATTGAACCGGGCACTT
>Ga0209540_10000072_pt1 | contig 134864 bp, 123 predicted proteins | sample BarGraIncu01121A_FD_184501 | JGI IMG/M metagenome (GOLD analysis project Ga0209540, IMG submission 184501) | Arctic peat soil microbial communities from Barrow, Alaska - Barrow Graham LP Incubations 011-21A (SPAdes) (version 2) | ecosystem: Environmental > Terrestrial > Soil > Wetlands > Peat...
AAATGGTCGTCATGGGCGTTTTGGCAGTTCGTTTACAGACACTGAACAAAGAATTGATGTGGGACGGACCAAACATGAAATTCACGAACATCACTCCTGACGAACAAATCAAAATCGTTGTGGAAGATAAGTTTAACATCACTGATGGTAATCCAACATTCGCCAAAATATATACTGACCCGGTTCCTGCAACTGAATTTGCAGCCGAACTGATCAAGCATACTTACCGCAAACCATGGAGTCTTCCTGATATGCCGGTTTAAGTTTTAATTAATGGATATTTTAAAAGGTGGATTCGAAAGGGTTCACCTTTTTTTAATCATACTTGGTTCTGAGAAACAAATGTTTCGTAAATTAGCTTTATCGAAATCTCTGAAATGAAATGAAAATCAAAAACATAAAATGAATTTCTATACTTTCTGATGCCTGCTCCTTTGTTCCGGAGCAAGTTTCATGGTTTAGCTTACAAAAATTCGATTACCAAAGTTACTCTGGTCTGAATCGAAAAAAAAGAAAAACGTTACACCTCTGATTCATCACTGCTGAAAGATGTTGCATAACAACTACACTTTTACCTCATCACGTTTCACTCAGCAAGCTATAACTAACAGAATGTCAACCATTATAAACCAAACTACATCAACATAAATGCTCTCTTTAAAAACACAAATCACTACGTAGAATGTAATGATTTATATGTGCACCTCTTCTTGTTAAACAAAGGTCAACACTTATTGCAGGATAAGTGTTACAAAATTTCAGGTAAAACTTACATTATTCACACAAACTGGCCATCCATAAACTTGGAAACGCAAATAATAGGTTGAATTGGGAAAAAGTATAAGTAATAAGAATGAGATAATGATGTATTATCTTCATAATACCCCTAAATCCCATGAAGGGCATAACCGTCAAGTTAAGGGATCAAGGGGGCTAAAACTGGCTGATTACCGATCAGTCGTGTGGCTTGTTCAGCATACAAAATTCAGTGGTCAAAAAGATAAAAGAATATCCAACCGGACTTTTTAATAACCAACTGATCACCGGATACGAAAACATTGTTCCGGTTAGCGCCAGCAAAGCCATTGTTTGTCTCGAAAACGGATACGCGCTCCTAAACGCCGACACAATTAGCCCTGCATCACTGATTTCAGGAAAAAGACCAGAACTGAGGCGGATCACAACAAGCGGTACCAATGAACAAGTCCGCGATTTACCACTGACCGGGCAGGAAGTTGCCCTGCACTACAACCGCAACAACCTGCAATTGCGCTTCTCTTTTCCGTTTTTCGGCAGCGATAACACTAATTACCACTCGTTTATAGAAGGACTCGACCAACAATGGTCGGAACCGCTAGACAAACCGATTTTCAGTTTCAAACGTATGCCGGTCGGACATTACAAAATCAAAATCAAGGCGGTTAATTCATGGGGCGAATCGAGCCAGGAGTATTCAATGAATCTGGTTATTTTGCCACCCTGGTACCGTTCGGTGTTGGCTAATACAGGCTATTTCCTGATCGTACTGACCAGTCTTGTGGTTTTCAGGAGAAGTATCATTGCACGGACACGCCAAAAAGAAAGCCGCGAAAGGGAAGAAAAAGAACGAGAACTCATTCAACTCCGGAATGAAAACCTTCAGGCTGATCTTTCATTTAAAAGTTCGGAACTGGCTAGTTCAACAATGGCAATCATTAAGAAAAACGAATTTTTGATGGATCTTAAAGAGATGCTGCAAAATCAAAAAACAAAGCTTGGCATGCGCTATCCGGACAAATATTACGACAATCTGGTTGGAAAAATAGATGCCAATATGAGCAGTCAGGACGATTGGAAGGTATTTGAAGCCAACTTTGAGCGGGCATACGAGCAATTTATGAAAACGCTGAAAGACAATTATGAAGATCTCACACCCAGCGATTTGCGTCTGTGCGCTTTTCTCTGGATGAACCTCGCATCGAAAGAAATAGCGCCACTTTTGGGCATTTCAGTCCGTGGAGTCGAGAACCATCGCTATCGTCTCCGTAAAAAACTAAACTTGGAAGCCGACGGAAATCTGACTGATTTTATTATCAGGCTATAGTGAAGTATCTGGGTGCGGAGATTTTTAATCTCCGTTTTTGAGCTAAGCGCGATTAGAAATCGCGGCACCCGGAATGCTCCTTTCGACACGCACGCTTCTCAGGGAGCGGCGCTATTTTGAACTTTTGCAGCTATGAAATAATGCCGGGAAATCGTGTTTTACAGTTTCATGAATCCCGTTGAGGTAAGGCATTGGCGTAAAATCGAAGCGTTTCTCGAATTTACTGCTGTCGAAAACATAGTCGCGATCATACTGGTACATCATTTCAACCAATTCTTTCATGATCGGCATAAACAAGCCGAGTAACCGAACCATCAATTTTGGCACCGTCTGAAATTTAGGTGAAACGTCGAGTTCCGTGGCAATTGCTTCCACCCATCCTTTCCCTGTAAACGGATTTTCCCCCGTTGGTATGTGCCAAACCTGATTGAAAGCATCATCGGTATTTCCTAAAATAGCAGTCGCCCATCCGGCATCGGGAGTGTAGGTATAAGAATGTTTAAAGTTGGAAGGCCCCATCAAATTTGCCTTTTTGCCTGAGCTCAACGGCTTGATGACTGTTTCGTTTAGCATACTACTGTTCTTGATTCCGGGACCATAAAAATCAGCCGACCGGGCAATCATAGCGGTAAGTTTGCCAGCTTTCACCTCATCCATAATCATCTGGGCAATCTGAGCCCTGATCTTTCCCTTTTTACTCGATGGATTGATTGGAGTTTCTTCGGTCATTCCATTCAGGAAATTCGGATCGTACATGTAGATGTTGTCGAAGAATACCAGCTTTGAATTGAATTCTTCGCAAGCGGCAATCACGTTGAAAATAAATTTTGGCCAGCTTTCCTGCCAAACCTTTACGCTGTATGTAAAACCAACAGTTACATAAACGACAGAAGAGCCTTTCACAGCCAACCGCACATCCTCAGCGTTTAACAAATCTGCCGGCATAAGTATATCGGTGGAATTTACCTTTTGTGGGTTTCGGCTGACCAGCCTGATTTCATCAGTGAATTCTTTAAGCGCTCTTGCCAGTTCAACGCCAATTGCACCACCCGAGCCAAGTATTGTTTGCATATTCTAATTTTTAAAGATTTGCCTCGCCGACTTCTGAATGACCGAATAATTTAACAAGTTCATAACCAATCTGAAACCTAAATTGTTTAACTCGTTCAGTTAAAAAAGATGAAATGAGAAATTTTGGATCAATGCTCCCTTCGACTGCTTTGCGCTCTGGGAGCGGTGCTTCGAACCTCATTTGTAGCCATGAAATAAATCTGTTGAAACGCTCGCTGCCTGAATCTGTCGAAGGCGGTTCCTCAATTCCTATTGTTTTTTGCAAAATATGATTACCAAATGTTATTGATAGTCAGAAAAAAACCAATGCATATCATTACCTTTGGTATAGTATAAACGAGATATCGGATATGCTTACAAATTCTTAATCAACTTTATGTCCCTTTGAATTTATTTTATGGAAACAAAAAAATGTCCTTATTGCGCTGAAGAAATAGCGTTAGAAGCAAAAAAATGCAAGCATTGTCATGAGTTCACTGATGTAGAGTATATTGAACTGGATACTAGATTAAAAGTAAATGCTATAAATTCTTCAAGTGCTACTTTGCAATTGCAAACTGCAACTTTAAAATTACTTGATGAAAATGCAAAATGGCAAGAAGTTCTTAATCCATTAATGGTTCAGGCTAATCAATCAACTATTATAACTAATAATAATATTAAGACATCGAATAAGGTGCTTAAAATTATATTTATTATAACGGCTATAATCTCCTTAGGTAGCTTATTTGTTTCAATATCTAATACTTACAGAGGAATTCATAAAGAAAATATATCATCACAATTGTACACTAAAGACTCTCTATTGAAATCACTGAATACGTCATTATCTCAAATAAGAATTGCCGAGATTCGGCATTTAGTGGTAATAGATTCTTTGAAAAACGCTTTAGATTCTCTGAAATCTAAAGACAAAAATAAATTTTATAATTCTCATAGAGTTGAATTAAAATAAAATGCCATAACAGACTAATACCACATCCGATATCAGCTGCATTGGTGCTTGTGGGACTTCAGTGGTTAATAAAACTTCATAACTCGTTTCAAAATTTGTAATTGTAAAGATTAATCCTCGTAAATCCAACTAGCACCAATGCGTGAAACGTTAGGCGATTTTTAAAAATTATTCAGATTATTAAACCTACTTACTACATGAACCTTTCACCTCTCCCATTTTCCGGTTCGATTCAACTGCCGAAATCACTTTCAGGAGTTGCTTTTCCACCCCCGATTTTTAGCCTGATGAGAACAGATAACCATTGCCAGATGCATCTCAGAAAAGCACCAGCGGCAGTTTGTCTTTCAGTCCGGCGCCATAAATGGGTGAGTTAGGCTTCAGAATATTTCAGTTTTGATAGGTAGTTGGCATTTTTACCTCACACCTCGGTATCACAAAAATCATGATTCAACAAAGAATTTGTACTATCTTGGTGGCACCTATAACAAAGAAAATCATCATGAAACGAACATTAACCGGAATCATCATTTTGCTTTGCTGCATCTTCGTTTGGAGCTGTAAACCCAATAAAACCTTCACTGCAAATGAACTTGCACTGATCCCTCAACCTCAGAATATGACCTTGGGCCAATCTTCTTTCAGGTTTAAAAGAAGCACCCGGATTGTTGTCGAAAATGTTGATCAACAAGTTATTGCATCGCAATTTGCCAAATTGTTCGAAAAATCGGCTGGCTGGAAACCGCAAATCATAATCGGTGGCGACGAAGTTTTCAATCAGGTTTATTTTAAGGATGAAATGGCCATGGAACCTGAGGCTTATTCGCTGGAAGTTTCGAAAAACCGTATTGAAATCAAGGCAGCCAAACCGGCAGGTTTCTTTTATGCCACTCAAACATTGCGTCAATTGCTTCCTTTTGAAATTGAAAGCGCCCAAAAACAGGAGAAAACGGAATGGTTGGTTCCGGTCGTTAGCATTTCCGATCGCCCGGCATTTAGGTGGCGTGGGTTCATGCTCGATGTTTCGCGTCATTTTTTCCCGAAAGAAGATGTTCTCCGGATGATCGATGATCTGGCAATTCATAAAATCAACACACTTCATTTGCACCTGGTTGACGATCATGGATGGCGAATTGAAATCAAGAAATATCCAAAACTGACCGAAGTTGGTGCCTGGCGCGTCAACCGGGAAGATAAACCATGGGGTTCGCGCCCGAAACAGGAAGCCGGTGAAATGGCAACTTATGGTGGTTTTTATACACAGAAAGACATCAGGGAAATGGTTGCTTATGCTCAAAGCCGTTTCATTACCATTGTTCCTGAAATTGAAATGCCTGCCCACGTTACTTCGTCATTGACAGCCTATCCACAATACTCCTGCAAAGGTGGCCCTTTCATTGTTCCTCCGGGCGGATTATGGCCAATTACCGATATTTATTGCGCCGGAAATGATTCTACTTTTATGTTTCTGGAAGATGTTTTGAGCGAAGTGATCGATCTTTTCCCTTCGAAATACATCCATATTGGCGGTGACGAAGCAACCAAAACGGAATGGGAAAAATGTCCGAAATGTAAAAAACGAATTAAAGCTGAAGGATTGAAGGATGTTGGCGAACTGCAAAGCTATTTCATCAAGCGGATCGAAAAATTCATCAACTCAAAAGGCAGGGTTTTGCTTGGTTGGGACGAAATTCTGGAAGGTGGTTTGCCCCCTAAAGCTACAGTGATGAGCTGGCGCGGAACTCAGGGCGGAATTGATGCAGCCAAACAAGGCCATGATGTAGTGATGACACCTCAATCGCCTTGTTATTTCGACCATTACCAAGGTCCGGGAAATCAGGAACCAGTGGCGTTTGGTGGATACAATCCACTGAGCAAGGTTTACGATTTTAATCCGGTTCCTGAAGAGTTGAACGCCGAAGCCGCCAAACATATTTTGGGAGCCCAGGCCAATCTTTGGTCAGAAAATGTACCCAATATTAAACATGCCGAATACATGGCGTTTCCGCGAATTGCAGCGTTGGCAGAAGTATTGTGGAGTCCGAAGGAAGTTCACAATTGGGAAGATTTCTCGCGTCGCATTCAGCTATTTATGAAGCGCTACGATTTAATGGGTATCAACTATGCGAAAAGCGCTTATAAAGTAACTGCTAAAACCCACATCGACCTTGAGAAAAAACAACTGGCAGTAAGTCTGAACAGTGAATTGGCCAGCAATGAAATTCATTATACTACCAATGATAGCGAGCCTGATTCATTGTGGCTAAAATATACTGAACCTATTCTTTTGGATAAAACTGCAACGCTGAAAGCAGTCACCTTTTTGAATGGTCAGCCCGCCGTAAAACCAATGATTAAGTCGTTTAACATCAATAAAGCAACCGTAAAACCAGTAAAATATATCATTCCTTACAGCGAACGTTACAAAGGTTCGGGCGAATATACACTCGTAAACGGAGTTCGCGGAAGCACTAATTTTGCTGACGGCGAATGGCAGGCATGGATACCAACCAATATGGAAGTAGTGATTGATTTACAACAGGCTACCGAAATTCACAACATCTCGGTTGGGTCGCTCCAGGACACAGGTAATGGTATCCTTTTTCCGAAAAAATTGGAATTCTTTGTTTCGGCTGATGGAGTGAAATTTCAGAAAGTAGCTGAGGTTTTAAATGACGTTGATCCACTTTCAGGCGAAAAACAATTGAAGGATTTCGCAACAACCTTCAACCCGGTAACTGCCAATTTTGTAAAAGTGGTGTCCCAAAATCGGGGCAAAGCAAACTGGATATTTATTGATGAAATTTCGGTAGAATAATTATTTACGATGGTGAAGAAATCAGCTGAAAAATATCATAGTGAAGTGTTGGACGAAGTATTCGCCGAAATAACTCCTGAAGATCAAAAAATGACGGACAAACGGATGCAACTTGCCGCACGAATTTTTGATGCTATGAAGTCAAAGAATATTTCGAAACTTGAGATGGCCAGACAAATGGGAAAGCAAGCTTCAGTAATCACCAAATGGCTAAGTGGAACACATAATTTTACCGCCGACACCCTTTTCGAAATTGGTGAGATATTGGAAATTCAATTAATAAATACCTCCTCCGAAGAAAAGAAACCTACTGAAAGTCATTACCATTTGGTTATTTCCGACTCTGGAGATAATCAATATATAGCGGTGAAGAAAATCGAGAATGACGAATCAACAAATAAACCTTGATCTTTAGATAATTACCGTCGTAATCGAGTGAGCCAAACTGGTTACCTGAGCTGCCTTACCCGCAATACACAGCCTGAATGGCAACTTTTCACCTGAAAGGTTTAGCACTATCACCACCATTTTCCCATCAGGATTGATGAAAGCTGTTGATTGAAGTTTGTCGCGATTACTGGAACAGCTTATGCGTTTGGCTCCGGTGTGAATGAATTTAGAAAAGTGCCCGATGTAATAATAGCTATTGGTATAAATCAGTTTGCCGGTTTGGGTATTGGCATGGATTGGTGCAAAACATAAATTACCGACATGATTTGGTCCTCCGGTTTCATCCAGAAGAACATTCCAATCGGTCCATGCAACAGTACCACAGTTAAAATCATTCAACATTGAATTACCATATTTTTCACCAAGCGACCAATCGTTCACCTTGTCAAAACTGAACTTCTCGACACAACCTTCAGTGAAAATCAGATTTTTATCAGGAAAAGACTCGTTGACACGTTTAAGATTTTCGAACTGCATTCCGCTGCCAGTCCATGTTTCGTACCAGTGAAACCCGATTCCCCAGATATATTTTGCCGCCACTGAATCGCTCAATAAAACACTGGCTCTTTGGTAGATCAGATCACGATTGTGATCCCAGGCAATCAGTTTTTTATCGCCAAGACCATTTTTCGCTAAGGTTGGCCCCAGGAAATTCTTGATGTAATCCCGCTCCTCTTCCGCTGTAAAAATGCACGATTCCCATTTTTGTTTCGCCATTGGTTCGTTCTGAACCGAAAGTCCCCAAACCGGAATACCCAGTGATTGATATGTTTTGATGAATTTCACATAGTGGTTCGCCCATGACTGATCATATTTATGAAGAAGCTTTCCACCGTGCAACGCATCCTGATTATCTTTCATCCAGGCCGGAGGACTCCAGGGGCTGACAAAAAGAGGCAATTTTCCACCAGCCGCAGCAATCGCCTGTTTGATAAATGGAATCCTGAATTTTTCATCGTGGGCAACGCTGAAACTAGCCAATGAAGAATCTTTTTCAGCAACATAAGCATACGTTCCACTCGAGAAATCACAACTGGCAATGTTTGTGCGTGCAAGATTGTATCCTATTCCTTTTTCAGGATTGTAATAGGCTGAAAGAAATTCTTTTTGCGATTCTCGTGGCAATTTGGCAAAAACTTCAGCAGAGGCATCGGTTAAAGCGCCACCAATACCAACAAATGTTTGAAAGGTGTGGGTTGGATCGACAAATATACACACCTGGGTTTCCAGAGGTTGCCCAAAATCTGTAAACAAAGCGTCAGCAGTTTGCGTTAATCGCAAAGCAGTGTCTTTTGCTGTGGCAAATATCTGTGCCTTAACCGGAACTACCTTTTTTACAGGTTGTTTCGCAACATTATTGATTGGCTTATTACTACAGGCTGAAACGGCCAGAATCAACAATGCGATGGAAAATTTAAAACTGTTCATATCATTAAAATCATTTAGTTATCATTTACTAATTAAAAGAACAAGCATAATGTCGTATTTAATCGAAGAATAGAACGCGGATTTCCACAGATTTAGCGGATAGACGCAGATAAGAAATATAACATGGATTTAAAACGGATTTTTATTCATGCAAGCATGAATAATATAAGCGTAAACATCTGAAAATCATCCCGACTTGTCGGGATTAAAATCCGTTTAAATCCGCCTGATCAGCGTTAATCCGCGTTCTATTCTTATTCTTTATTTTGTAGGGAATAATATGACATTATATTGTTCCTATTACTTATTCCGCTTTCCGGGACATCAATTCTCCAAATTTGGTGAATTGGGTTCACGGCTTCAGGCCAATTGCCCTGATGTATCCTTCGTTCATTTTACAATTCCTGAATTTGCAGTTTTCGATCATCTGAAGCATCGCCGTTTTTACTAATTCCTGATCAGGACGGGCCTTCCTGATTTCATCGAAACTGTTTCGGGGACTTTCAGTAAATGCAATAATTTTATCCCAGTTTTCGGGTTGCGTAATGGCCATGACACCTCGTGGACTTGCCATCTTTTTGAAAGGCCAAAAGGTCCATCCGATGTTGTTCTTTTCCATCAAACGGGTCCATGCAGCCACCCACTGATCAGTATTCTCGCCTGTTTCGCCCATGTAAATCGGAAGGTTCACTGAGTCGCGGAAACTCACAAAATCCTGAATATTTGCCTGAAGTGTATCGCACCAGTAACGGTGGCAGGTGTACATCATTTTATTGTCGAACTTCGAATCGGTAAATACCTTGAAATTACTGTTCCATTGCGCCCCACCCAACAGAACAATGTGGTTTTGGTCAACTTCACGAATAGCAGCCACTGCTCTTTTGTAGAGCGGTTCTAAAGCTGCGTTCAGCTTTTTTAAGTCATCGGCAAAATAATGCGCAATTGGTTCATTCAGCAAATCGTATCCCAGAATTACCGGTTCGTCTTTGTAGTGAGCTGCAATCTTTTTCCAAATGCCAATAAACTGTTCCTGACTTTCAGCGCTCGTCATCAACCACGGATAGCCATAACTGTCGTCAATATTGTCGCCTGTTTGTCCGCCAGGGGCATCGTGCATGTCAAGAATCAGGTAAATTTTCGATTCACGGCACCAGTTCACCAAGCTATCAATACGTTGAAACCCATCCTGATTAACAGACAATCCCTGAAAATCTTCGTCGGTAAACAATTTATAGTGAAACGGAATCCGAATGGTGTTCATTCCTGTTTTCCGGATATACCGTATATCGTCACGGGTGATGTAGTTGTCTTTGAATTGTTTCCAGAACTGATTGGTAAAATCGGGGCCTACCATTTCACGAAAAGCCTGATCGATCAACCGGGTCGAGCTGGTGCGTTTAAACCCAAACATATAACCTTCAGGATTGAGCCAATTGCCGAGGTTGATCCCCCGGATAAAGAACTTTTCGCCTTTGGGAGCTACCAGATTTTGGCCGTCAATTTTAATAAACTGAGGCGTAATGGCTGTTTCTCTTTGTGTTTTGGATTGACATCCCTGAAAAATAAAGATGGAGCAAGTAAGCAGTAAAAATGAAATTTTTTGAATCATGGCTGGTCTGTTTAGTGCATGTTAAAGGTGGTACAATTGTAATATTTATCAGGTAGAGCGCCAAAGACACATGCTTTCTTATTACTCATTTTTATACATCAAAAATACTTCATTCAGCCTGAAAGTGGCAACAGATAAGAAAATCGTCTACTACAGTGAGAATAAATTAAACTCCTAATTGAAATGGCAGTCATGCTTGTTACAAATGTTTAATCCCTATATTTGATACAAATTTTTTTAAATGCTCGATGATTCAAAAAGCAAAACTCAAAGTGTAAAAAATGCTTCCGAAGTGAGGCAAATTCTGGAACAGTCAGGAAAGGTTTTGTGCGTATTTCAAGGGCACGTTCACGAGGAAAGAAAATGATTAACGATTATAGATTAACGATTAACGAACGACAGAGCTTCATCGAAATCTCTAATCGTTGATCTTTAATCGTTGATCTGCAATCAAAAAAAGAAATATGAATACAATGAAAAAACACCTTGTTATTCTTTCAGGAGCTGGCATGAGCCAGGAAAGCGGCATCCGTACTTTCCGCGATATGGGTGGGCTTTGGGAAGAATATGATGTGATGGAAGTCGCCACTCCTGAAGCCTGGCAAAGAAATCCGGAGTTGGTCATGAATTTTTACAACGACCGCCGAAAACAATTGTACGAATGCTCGCCAAATGCCGGGCATCTTGGGCTGGTCGATCTGGAAAAAGATTTTGACGTGAATATCATTACCCAAAATATTGACGACCTGCACGAGCGGGCTGGCAGTTCGAAGGTTCTGCATTTACACGGCGAATTGAAAAAAGCCCGCAGTTCGGTTGATGAATCGCTGATTTACGACATCGACGGCTGGGAACTGAAATTTGGTCAACTCTGTGCCAAAGGCAGTCAGCTTCGGCCATACATTGTTTGGTTTGGCGAGGCAGTTCCGGCGATTGACGATGCAATCCCAATCGTCGAAAGCGCTGATATACTGGTCGTAATTGGCACTTCGATGAATGTGTATCCGGCTGCCGGACTGGTCAATTATGCAAAAAGAGGCATTCCAATATTCGTGATCGATCCGGAGCGACCTGAAGTTTTTATCCGCAACGTGACCTATATTCAGGAAAAAGCCGGTAAGGGGGTTGAAATTTTGAAACAACAATTAATCAAATAATTATGAAACGATTGACGTTACTGATTTTTCTGACAGTTTTTGTCTGTATCACAGGCTTTTCTCAGAAGTTTGAAGGAGGAGTTTTGGGTGGATTGAATGCCTCGCAGGTTGATGGCGACACTTACAGTGGCTATAAAAAACCGGGCATTGTTGCCGGGGGTTACGTGCTTACCAATCTGTCGCGCAACTTATTTGCCGGCATGGAACTTAAATTCTCGCAAAAAGGCAGCCGGAACATCGATTCCCTAGCCATCAACGGCCAGATCAAATACGTCATGCGGTTAAACTACGTTGATATGCCTGTTTATCTTGGATTTAGAACCAACGATCGAATATCGATTCTGTTGGGCCTTTCACCCGGGTTCCTCTTAAGTGCCGTTGAAATTAATGATTACGGAAAATTTCCTCCTGAAGACCAGCATCCATTCAACTCATTCGATCTGGAAGCTATGTTGGGTTTCAGGTTCAAGATCACCAATCGAATTTTTGTTGATTTGCGTGGAGCCTATTCCGTATTGCCTATTCGCGATAAACCCGGAATTATAATATCCTACTGGAAAAGAAGTCAGTTCAACAACCTGCTCAATACCTCCATTCTTTACCGTTTGGATTTTTGAACCAACCTATATAACCTAACCAAATGACCACAAAACTTTTACCATTTGTATTATTGCTTTGTTTGCTATTTGATTCCTGTTCTGTTCAGGAGAAAAAAACGAACCAGAACGACAAAAAAGTCTTCAGCGAATTGTCAACAGCATTGAACAAAGAACTGCTCGATGTTTGGTATCCACGCACCATCGACAGTATTTACGGCGGCTTTTTGAGCGATTTCGATTACAAATGGGAAATGAAAGGCCCTCAGAACAAAATGATTGTCACCCAGAGCCGGCATGTGTGGACTTGCTCAACCGTCGCTGAATTCTATCCCGAGAAAAAAGATTATTACCTGAAATTGGCCAGTCATGGCGTTCAATTCCTGAAAGATAAAATGTGGGACCCAAAATTGGGAGGATTTTACACCTTGGTCGATCAGCAGGGGAATGTAATTAAATCGGGAAAAGTTGACCGAATTATGAAAGAAGCTTATGGAAACGCCTTTGCAATTTATGGATTGTCGGCATACGTTCGCCAAACCAACGATACCTCGGCGCTTTCGCTGGCAAAAAAAGCTTTTCTATGGCTCGACAAACACAGTTACGATCCACAGTTTGGTGGCTATTTTCAGTTTTTGGAAGCAGATGGAACGCCTTTGAAGGAAGGATTTCAGGGAACTCCGCCAAAAGACCAGAACAGTTCAATTCATTTACTCGAAGCGCTTACTGAATTGTACCGCGTTTGGCCCGATCCGGTGGTAAAAGAGCGTTTACTAATGATGCTTGGGTTGATTCGCGACAAAATCACTACTCCGAAAGGTTATTTACAATTGTTCCTGAATCGGGATTTATCTCCACTTTCATATCGCGATTCTGCTGAAGAAGTTCGGCAGAAAAAATGGTCGCTCGATCATATTTCGTACGGTCACGATGTCGAAACCGCCTACCTGATGCTGGAAGCTTCGGAAATTGCCGGTTTGAAAAATGATACGCTGACTCTCAGGAAAGCAAAAAAAATGGTCGATCATTCACTTAAAAGCGGCTGGGATAAAACAGTCGGAGGTTTTTACGAAGCGGGTTATTATTTTAAAGGTCAGGATACGGTTACAATCATCAAAGACACGAAAAACTGGTGGGCACAAGCTGAAGGAATGAACTCATTGTTAATGATGTCCGGGCTTTTTCCCAACGATCCGCACAACTACAAATCACTTTTTCTGAAAGAATGGGAGTACATCAACACCTACCTGATTGATCATGAACATGGTGATTGGTACCCGAACGGAATTGACAAGGAACCCGGAGAAAAACTGGCCATGAAAGCTCAAATCTGGAAATGCAACTACCACAATTCGCGTGCGCTGATGAATTGCATGAAAAGGCTAAAACATTGAATTATTTTTCAGAAATACAACTAATTGCTAACCAGATAATCCAAGGCTTCTTCCTTGGTTTTATATAGTTTGAAGTTTCTTCCGGTAATACGGACAAAGGCGGCATACATGATCGAAATCAAACCCGTCATACCGATTATTGCACCAGCTTTAACGTAGGGTTCATTCCCTTTCACTTTGTCTTCAAAGTGTTTTCTCACCTCATAATTGAAAAACTTATCCTCCGTATTCGTAAGTGTCAGCACCGAATTCGGAGATTGCTGGCGGATATATTCACACCCCTCATCCAAACGCATCTTTATCTTGAATATACTAATATGTTGCAATATAGAACAATTCATCAACAAACAAATCAGTTTATTATCAAAAATAATTTCTGAAAGCTAACTGATTTTAATATCATTTGATTTTATTGAACAATTGCCCTATCTTTCGCTTTCTTAACTTTCAATCTCCATGAAACGTTCGTCTTCCATAATTCTCGGTGCAGTTTTGATTGCAGCCATCAGTTCTTGCTCAGATCGTCCAAAAGAAAAGGACGAATGGATAACCGGAGCAAACCCAGTCGGAAAAACCCGCGACACCTTGATCAACAATCAGCATTACCGCCATTATGGAATGGGTTGGTTCCTGATTGCCAACGGAATGATCAATCCCGGCAGATATCAACCGTCAACACTTAATCAAATCCGCACTCCCGGGCATGTTCCGGCACATATTCGCACCGGAGGTTTTGGCTCAAGCGGACGAAGCTCATCTGTATCAAGTTAAACCCATGCAAAGAATCGAATTTTCACCCCGCGCCAACTGGCAAAACACCATTGAACAGCAAGGTTTTTTATTCAACGAAGGAGGCAATTACTGGAAAGAAAATGCGGCCTATTCCTTTACTGAAGCCGAAATCCTCGCGATCGAAAAGGCTACCAACGAGATTTTTTCGATGTGCTGCGAGGCGGTCGAATATGTCATCAAGCGCGAATGGTACGACCGCTTTTTTATCGACCGGAAATATGCCGAATTGATCAAGTGGTCGTGGTACGAAGATCAGCCGTCGCTTTACGGGCGAATGGATCTTTCTGTCAACAATGGAAGCATCAAATTACTTGAGTTCAATGCCGACACGCCAACGTCGCTGCTCGAATCCTCTGTTATTCAATGGTATTGGATGAAAGATGTGAAACCGATGGCCGACCAGTTCAATTCAATTCACGAAAAGATGATCGCTCATTACAAGGTGATTCGTGGTTGGATGAAATCGAACCAAATGCACTTTTGCTGCATGGAAGATAGTCTGGAAGATCTGATGACCGTGAAATACATGGAAGATGTTGCTCAGCAAGCTGGTTTGGATACACGCTTTTTGTACATGGATCAGCTGGGGTTCGACACACAACGGCAATGTTTTACCGATGACCAGTTTGACCCCATCGAAACCATTTTCAAACTGTATCCTTACGAATGGATGCTTGCAGAGGAGTTTGGTCCTGAATTGATTACAACCCGCGAACAATGCTGGTGGATTGAACCCGCCTGGAAAATGTTGCTCTCGAACAAAATGATCCTTTGTATTTTGCACGAACTTTTCCCACGCTCGCCTTACATATTGCCTTGCAAAACTACCCGCCCGTTTTCCGGCGATTATGTCGAAAAACCGATTTTCTCACGCGAAGGTGCCAATGTGGATATCTGGATCAATGGCCGTTCAGTGGAAAAAACTGATGGAGAATATGGCAGCGAAGGATATGTATATCAGCAATATGCAGCTCTGCCCAATTTCAACGGCAATTATCCGGTTATCGGCAGTTGGATCATTGGCGGAGAAGCAGCAGGTATGGGAATCCGCGAATCGGATGGCTTGATTACCGGCAACACCAGCCGGTTTGTCCCCCACTTTTTTGAGTGACTTATGATTGTATTATTTTCTACTGCACCTCACACCTAACAGTTAGAAAATGTATATATAAAAGCTGATCCGATTATTTGAAGGTCATGGATCAGTCTTGAATTTCCCCAAACCCCGGTTTTCAACTTGCAACAATCTTTTTATCTTTGCGGCTCATTATCAGAAACCTTATATCACACTCATAAAATGGAATACAAATTCTGGGAAATTGAACCGAAATGGCAACAATACTGGGAAGAACACAAAACGTTTAAAACCACAAACGACTTCTCGAAACCAAAATATTACGTGTTGGATATGTTTCCTTATCCTTCTGGAGCTGGCTTGCACGTGGGGCATCCTGAAGGTTACACGGCTACCGACATTATCAGCCGGTACAAACGCATGAAAGGGTTTAACGTACTGCATCCAATGGGTTGGGATGCTTTTGGTTTACCAGCCGAACAATATGCCATTCAAACCGGGACTCATCCAGCCGTTACTACCAACAAAAATTGCGACAATTTCCGCCGTCAGATTAAATCACTCGGATTGAGCTACGACTGGGATCGCGAAATAAATACCACCGACCCAAAATATTTCCGCTGGACACAGTGGATTTTCACCAAATTGTACAATTGCTGGTTCGATGCCGAAGCAGGTAAAGGCCGCCCAATAAGCGAATTGCCCATTCCCGCCGATATTCAGGCTCAGGGACAGATGGCAATCAATAAATATATTGGAGATAAACGTTTGGCTTATTATGGCAATGCACAGGTTTGGTGGTGCCAGTCGTGCAAAACCGTTTGTGCCAACGAAGAAGTGCTGACTGACGGTTCGCATGAAAAATGTGGCAATCAGGTTACCCGCAAAAACCTGAAACAATGGTTGCTTCGTATTCCGCATTATGCCGAACGTTTGCTCGAAGGACTCGATAGTTTGGATTGGCCGGAAGGCGTAAAAGACATGCAGAAAAACTGGATCGGTAAATCGACCGGTGCCGAAGTTGATTTTGCCGTCGAAGGAATGAGCGAAAAGCTGCGAGTTTACACCACACGTCCAGACACCTTATTTGGTGCAACTTACATGGTTGTTTCTCCTGAACACCCAATACTTGATAACCTAGTCACTCCCGAAAATAAGGAGAAATTCAAACAATATATACAAGCAGCTTCGCTGAAATCTGATTTGGATCGCACAGAGCTGGCCAAAGATAAAACCGGGGTTTTCACCGGTCGTAATGCCATCAACCCAATTACAGGACAGCCAATCCCAATCTGGGTGGCTGACTATGTGTTGATGGGCTACGGAACCGGTGCCATCATGGCTGTTCCGGCGCACGACACCCGCGACTTTGAGTTCGCTCAGAAATTCAATATTCCAATCGTTTGTATTCTCGATCCGAAAAGTGCCGACGAAGAAACCCGCACAAAAGTTTTGGCCGGACAAGCATGTTGGACTGAAGACGGAGCATACATCAATTCGGCCAACACAAAAATTGGCCTCGATTTAAATGGGTTGAACAAAAAACAAGGCATCGCCAAGGTGGTGGAATGGCTGGGAGCCAATGGTATTGGGGAAGCCACCATCAATTTCAGATTACGCGATTGGTTATTCAGTCGTCAGCGTTACTGGGGCGAGCCATTTCCGGTTATTCACTGGGAAGATGGCGAAGTTACCCTGGTTGAAGAGAACCTCCCGGTTGAACTTCCGGCGATGGAAAAATACGAACCGGGCGAAGGTGGCGAGTCGCCTTTGGCAAACGCAACTGACTGGTTGTATGTAACCGACAAAAACGGTCGCAAAGGTCGCCGCGAAACCAACACCATGCCGCAATGGGCCGGATCGTGCTGGTACTATCTGCGCTACATCGACCCACACAACGACGAAAGCATTTTCGACAAAAAGCTCGAAAACTACTGGATGCCAGTAGATTTGTATGTTGGCGGAGCCGAACATGCCGTGTTGCATTTGTTGTATTCACGTTTCTGGCACAAAGTGTTGTTCGATTTGGGCATTGTTTCGACCAGCGAACCATTTCAGAAGCTGTTTAACCAGGGAATGATCCTGGCTTTTGCTTACGAAACCGCCACCGGGGCAAAGGTTGCCAGCGATTTGGTCGAAGAAAAAGAAGGCAAATATTTCCACACTGAAACAGGCGAAGAACTGAATCAGATTGTAGCCAAAATGTCGAAATCGTTGAAAAACGTAGTGAATCCGGATGATGTGGTGGCAAAATTTGGAGCCGACTCGCTTCGTTTGTACGAAATGTTCATGGGACCGCTCGACGATACCAAACCATGGGCTGAAAATGGTGTAAAGGGAGTTTTTGGCTTCCTGAACCGTGCATCTCGTTTCTTTGGAACACCTGAAAACATTGTGGACGAAACCGATGACAAGGAAACCCTGAAACTGCTTCATCAGACCATCAGCAAAGTGGCTTTCGATATTGAAAACATGAAATTCAATACCGGAATTTCTGCGCTGATGATTTTCAATAATTTGGCGATGAAGAAAGGAAAAGTAAGCATACAAACGGCTGAAACCTTTGCCAAGATACTGGCTCCTTATGCGCCTCATCTTGCTGAAGAATTGTGGCAAATGTATGGTCATGAAGCAACTTTGTCGTACGAACCATGGCCTGAAGTTGATCCGGCTATGCTGACCGAAGATGTGTTTGAATACCCGGTTTCTTTCAACGGGAAAGTACGGTTTAAGCTTGAATTTCCGACAGGAACTCCAGTTGCCGAAGTTGAAAAAGCAGTTCTGGCACACGAAACTTCGATCAAATGGCTCGAAGGCAAAACTCCTAAAAAAGTAATCGTTGTTCCGAACAAAATCGTTAATGTGGTGATTTAAAAATCAAGGCAGAAGTATTACAGGAAGAAGGCAGGAATTTGGTGAAACAACTTGTAATGATTCATATAACCAAAAGATATATTAGTAGAAAATCCCAGGAGAAGGTTCTGTACTTTTTTCGTTTTCAATCTTAGCTTAGTTTGTGTACTTTTCGGGAACTATTTTCGGCCAGATTCGTTATCTTTGAAAATAGGAAATTTAAAGACATCACTTATCAAACTATTCATCAATGAGTTACACGGTAAAGATTACTAAAGAGAATAGAGAAGCTGGAAAGATTATAGAGCAGATTAAAAAACTTTTCGGAGATAGTCCGTTTGTTAGCATTTATGAAGATGAGACCGGACTTTCAGATGAAATGGAGATAGAATTGGAAAGACGGTACCAACATGTACTTAAAAATCCGCAAAAAGGGAAGAGTTGGGAAGAAGTAAAAAATGGACTTCTTGACCGATAAAGATTTTCCCGCATGAAATTTTATCGTCTGATAATCAATGATTCAGCAGAAAATGATTTAAAGATCGCTGCGGAATGGTATGCTTCTCGGAAAGAAGGTTTAGATCAGGATTTTATTGATGAGATTGGAAAAGCCATCCAACGGATACAAGATAATCCACTACAATTTGCATTTGTAAGAAAGCAAATCAGGATGTCAATTGTAAAGCGATTTCCTTATGGCATTTACTTCTATATCGCTGACGAAGTCATCAATGTGTTTGCTATTTTTCATTTTAGCAGAAACCCAAAAGTTTTACAAAAACGGCTTACCCCAAGAATGAAAAAGAAATAAGTTTTATGGGACAATGTAACCTTTTCATTAAGTCTTTCATTTACTGATTTTTCACATAAAATAGGGATCAAAAAGAGTGTTTTTTTGCGCCTCCATTTAAAATTTCTATTTTGTATGGCATTAAATCTGCAAACAATGGTTCAGGCTAAAAAAGAAAAATTACAAACGATTATCAAGGACTATACCATCATGCTCACTGGGCTAATCCTTTATGTATTATCATGGAATCTATTTCTTATACCCGCTAAAATCACCGGGGGCGGGATCACTGGGTTGGCTGCAGTAATATTTTACAGTACCAAAATCCCCATCGGGTTGACATTTTTTGCCATCAACGTGGTATTGGTCGCCATTGCCCTAAAAATTCTCGGGGCAAGTTTTGGCATAAAAACCATTTTCAGTATGGTAGTTCTTTCCCTTTTATTCGCTGTGCCACAAGATCTGTTTCCAAAATCGATCATCGAAGACAATTTCCTTTCCGCAGTATTGGGAGGTATGATGGGTGGTGTCGGCATCGGCCTGGTTTTCTCGCGAGGCGGGAGTACCGGCGGAACAGATATTATTGCCATGATCGTTAATAAGTACCGAAATATCAGCCCCGGCCGGATCATCATGTATTGCGACGTTATTATAATTGGTTCGTCCTACTTCCTGGTTCATTCGCTCGATAAAATGGTTTACGGATTCGTTTCCATGGCAGTAGTTTCATATACACTCGACGCATTCCTCAGCGGGGCTAATGCTTCAGCACAGATATTTATTTTCTCGGACAAATACGACGAAATTGCTGATTTCATCAACAAGGAATTCGGTCGAGGGGTAACAGCGCTGAATGGAACTGGCTGGTACACACAGAGAGATGTCATGGTTTTGATAACCGTCGTCAGAAAAAAAGAAACCAGTATTCTTTTCCGGAGAGTAAAGGAAATTGATCCAAATGCGTTTATTTCGATGGGCAGCGTGATGGGTGTTTACGGGCAGGGATTCGATAAAATCAAAGGTTAATCTGGCACATTAACAAATTTTATGGTTTTTATTTTCGGCCTGCAACCTTACTGAAAATAAGCCAATACCATCCTTTTTTCGCAATTGGGAAGCATTTGAAGTGCATTTCGGTAGTAGAAATACTTATTTAAATAATTACTTTTGGGAAGGTTGAAGTAAACAACCATGAACGTACTTTCCTATTGACAAGAAGTATTTCACTGGTTGACTGTTATAAAGAAATTACAATTCCATGAAAATCAACATTCCACAAAATTTCAGACGGATTAGAAAAATACTGATCTGGGCTGTCGCATTTATCTTGTTGTTGCAGGTAGCGTATTTCATTTTCGATTATTTTGAAACAAAACAGATTGAAAAGGAATTATCCAAGCAGCAGGAAGTTACAAAGCCTGAACCGATAATGCTTTTCAATATTCAAATTGATTCGTTTAAAGTTGTCCCCGGGCAGGTCAGATCTGGTCAGAATTTGTCGGATATTTTGATGAGCAATGGAATTCCGATGACCAGAGTGGATGAAATCTCCAAAAAATCGGTCCTTACTTTTGATGTCAGAAAAATGAAGGTGAACAACCCTTATTACTTTTTCATGAGTAAAAAGGACCCTTCGAAAGTCGAGTATTTTATTTATGAGATTAATCCGGTTGATTATGTAGTTTACCAACTGAAGGATAGCATCAGAATTTACAGGGAGAAAAAGCCAATTGTTACCCAAATAAAAACGGCGAGCGGCGTAATCAACTCATCGCTTTGGAATACAATGAAAGAGCAGGCGCTGAACCCTGTTCTGGCAATGGATCTTTCGGAAATTTATGCCTGGACCATCGACTTCTTTGGAATTAAGAAAGGCGATAAGTTCAGGGTTATTTATGAGGAAAATTTTGTCGCCGGAAAATCAATCGGGATTGGACGTATTTTTGCCGCCCAGTTTGTACATGCCAACGAAAATTTTTATGCCTTCCGTTTTACACAAAATAACGAGGAAAGCTATTTCGATGATAAAGGTAAAAGCCTGAAAAAAGCCTTTCTGAAAGCTCCTTTGAAATTTAGCCGGATCAGCTCAGTATTTTCCAGCCACCGTTTTCATCCGGTGTTAAAAATCTACCGACCTCATTTTGGAGTCGATTATGCTGCACCAACTGGCACGCCTGTCATGTCGATCGGAGAAGGAACGATAATTGCCAAAGCATATCAGCCAGCTGGCGGTGGAAACTATCTGAAAATAAAGCACAACTCGGTTTATACTACCAGTTATATGCACCTGAGCGGATTTGGTCCGGGAATTGCCAATGGAGTACGAGTTCATCAGGGACAAGTGATTGGTTATGTTGGTTCTACCGGCCTTGCGTCGGGTCCGCACCTCGATTTCCGTGTTTTCCTGAACGGCGATCCGGTCGATCCGCTCAAAATCAAAGCGCCACCAACCGAGCCAGTTGCGGATAAATATATGAAGGAATACAACATTCATCGTGATTCGTTGATGAACAAACTACTGAAAATAGCGAAATTTTAAATTGACTAAGAACTATGGACCGGAAGTTGTGAACCGATAAAATCAATCTGCAAATGATTTTGTAATTTTGCTCAAAATTTATTGATATGGAAGCAGTTGTAATTGAAGTGAAGAATGATGCCGACATTAAATTCTGGCTCAATCTGGCAAAAAAAACAGGAACTAAAGCAAAAACAATAAACACAGAGGATATTGAAGATTCCAGACTTGCCGACTTAATCGAAAAAGGGATGAAAACCAAGTCAGTCAGCCGTGAAAGTGTGATGGAATTACTTGGTCAGAAAAATGAAGACGGGATTTAAAGCCTCATTTCTGAAAGCGATAAAGAAGATTGAGGATAATCAGCTCAAATCTGACATCGCTAATGCAATCAGGAATGTTGAATCAGCTGAAAACCTGAAACAAATCCATCAGCTTAAAAAGCTTAAAGGATATAAACAGTATTACCGAATAAGAATTGGCAATTATCGTATTGGAATTAAGCTGGAAGCAGAAACAATCTTTTTTGTTGATATTGATCATCGTAGAAATATTTACCGGATATTTCCAAAGTAAAAAACCCAACCATCATATTTCAAGGTACACCTAAGTACGACCAATCATACCGCAATCAAATGAGCAATCCATCCATCCAGACACTTTCATTCATTTTTGATAATGAAACCGATCATATTCTTTTTCTGCAAATTGCTGAAGACGGCCCGCTGAAGACAAAACACACCGGGCTGAAAGGTGATATTGAGATGTTGGAAGACATGAATCAGGCTGCCATCCGCAACATTCAGGAATCGACCAGCCTGGTTATTTCTGGAGCCGTCTTGCGCGGAGTAGTCAAAACCATTTACACTGAAAGCCAGTCATCGGTCGTTTACTTTGTTTACGAATCATCCAAATTTTCCGGAGAGTTGGAAAGTAAAATTTCCGGTCGTTTGAAATGGGTTGATATCCTGAATATTTTCAACCTGCAAATGGAAAGTCTGGTTCAGGAAATCATGCCCAATTTGCTCGACGGCGAAAGCTTTTTCGAAGGAACCATTTTCCTGAACGGCCAAGACGAAGTGGAGAGTTCGGATATCAGGATTTGCAATACGATTTGACAAGCAAAAGTTCAAAGTCAAAAGTCAATCATCAGCCATCTCATGGTTTAAATTTTTACATTTGCAGGAATGATTGATCCTTCTACCATCGAGCGAATATTAGACACAGCAAACATTTCGGATGTTGTTTCAGAATTTGTCACCCTCAAAAAACGAGGTGTCAACCAGCTCGGATTGTGCCCGTTCCACAACGAAAAGACTCCTTCGTTCACTGTTTCCCCCGCCAAAGGAATTTTTAAATGTTTCGGCTGCGGAAAAGGTGGAAATTCGGTCAACTTCATTATGGAGCTGGAGCAACTTAGCTATCCCGATGCTTTGCGCTGGCTGGCGAAGAAGTACCACATCGAAATTGATGAGAAAGAGGAAACCCAGGAAGAAAAACTACTGAAAGACGAACGCGAAAGCATGATGATTGTATCTGCTTTTGCGCAAAAGTATTTCAGCCGTTATTTACTGAAAGAAAATGAAGGTCGCACCATCGGGCTGAGTTACCTGCACGAACGTGGCATCCGCGACGACATTATCGCCAAATTCGAACTCGGATATTGCCCCGACGGGAAAGATCTTTTTACCGTAGCTGCACAACGTGAAGGCTACAAGATGGACTTTCTCGAGAAAACAGGACTGACCATCAAACGCGACGATTGGGTGCGCGACCGGTTTGGCGGAAGGGTGATTTTTCCAGTTCACAACGTGGCCGGACGTGTGATCGCTTTTGGTGGACGTACGATGACCAACGATAAAAAAGTAGCCAAATACATCAACTCGCCCGAGTCGGAAGTTTATCACAAAGGCCGCACACTTTACGGAATTTACCAAGCCAAGAGGGATTTAACGCGCCTCGACAAATGTTATCTGGTAGAAGGCTACACCGATGTTTTGTCTTTTCATCAGGCAGGAATCGAAAACGTGGTAGCCTCGTCGGGCACATCGCTCACCATCGACCAAATCAGGCTGATCAGGCGTTTCACACCAAATATTACCATTGTTTACGATGGCGATGATGCAGGAATAAAAGCATCGCTTCGTGGAATCGACATGGTTTTGGAAGAAGGCATCAACGTAAAAGTATTGCCTTTGCCACGTGGCGAAGATCCCGATTCTTTCGCCCGTTCGATGAGTGCCAGTGAATTGACAGAGTATATCAAAAACAAGGAAACCGACTTCATCAAGTTCAAAACTCAGCTTTTGATGGAAACCGTTGAAAATGATCCGGTTTCGAAAGCACGCCTGATCAACGAAATCGTGCGGTCGATCTCAGTTATTCCTGACACCATTACCCGAACCATTTACATCAAGGAATGCAGCCGTTTGATGGATGTTCAGGAAGCTGTTTTATATTCCGAAATCAGGAAAATTCAGAACAAACAATCCGAAGATCATACACGGAAAGAACTTCAGGAAATACAGGTTCAGGCATCAAAACCAGCAGGTGCGGCAACCGATAAAAAAATTGTCAATCCGTTCGAAACCGAAGAACGTGAAATAATACGTGTTCTCCTGAAATTCTTTCATCAGGAAGTTTTTGAATTTGAAGACGAGGAAACACATCAGGTAAATATCTATACTGTTGGCGTTTACGCTTTATCAGAACTCCAAAACGACGGACTTACTTCAGTAAACCCCATCGTAAAGTCCATCATATCTATTTTGGAAGAAAATGTTCACAACAAAGACTTTGACCCGATTAAGTTTTTCACCCAGCACCCCGATGCCGAGATCAGCCAGTTTGCCAGCAATATACTGGCCGACAAATACGTAGAAAGCAAACGCTGGAGCAAAGGCGGCGCTTTTATCGAAACCGAAAGTGAGTTGTTGTATCTGTTGGTTCCGAAATTGATTCAGGAATACAAGCTGAAGAAAGTAAAAATGATGTTGAAAAAGCTTGAACATCAGATCAATGAAGCAAGCAAAAACAACCAAACCGAACAACTAATGGAATTCATGGGTCAGCACATGAAACTGAAAGAAGTTTTGAGAGACCTTTCGGTGCTATTGGGATTTAGAACTATAAGCTAAAACAGATTATGAGAACACATTTTATTCACGACCGGAAAGAGATTGATGCCATTCTGAAAAATTGCAGAACCTGCTATGTGGCCATGTCGGACAATGATGTTCCGTACATTTTGCCATTGAATTTTGGCATCGACGGTGACAGGATTATCCTTCACTCGGCACAAAGTGGCAGAATGTGGGAAACGATCAAAAAGAATCCCAAAGTGTGCATCAACTGGACTTTGGGCGAAGAACTCGCATGGCAGGATGTACAAGTTGGATGTAGCTATCGTGTTCAATCGAAATCGGTTATTGTTGAAGGAATCGCCCAAATCATTGATGACGATACTGAGAAAGAACGCCTTTTCAAACAATTCATGACCAACTACAGCGATCTTTCGTTCAAGTTCAACGCACCCGCCATCCGCAATGTTGGTGTAATTGTGGTTCCGATCAGCAAAATTACGGCAAAAGAATTTGGTGCAAAGGCAGTGATGCCAATGAGCAAATAAGTTTTAAATACCTAAAATTTAATTATTTACAATTTAGTCATTGACTATTTACCATTTAACCAATTCTCTAACATTTAATTAGCAAATCGTAAATGGTCAAATGGTCAATTCATCATTTAACTTTAGGAACTTTAATATACTTTAGGCACTTATAACTTCTATCTTTGTTTTTATGGCTTTACCAATCAACATCGAAGAATTAATTCACGGTCAATCAATTGAATGGGACCGATTGGAATTTAAAAAGGGTTGGAATCCGGAAGATGTCATCCATACCATTTGTGCCTTTGCCAACGATATTAACAATTGGGGCGGTGGTTACGTTGTTATTGGGATCGAAGAACAGAACGGAAGGCCAATTTTACCTCCTGAAGGTATAGAAGCCAATAAACTTGATGCTATTCAGGGAGAACTAGTTAAGATTTGTCACCAGATCACTCCCAACTATATCCCGATTACCCAACCTTATTTATTTCAGAATAAACACATTCTAATTATCTGGGTACCAGCAGGCGATATACGACCCTACACCGCCCCATCAACACAGGGGAAAAATGCCCGATGGCAACCCTACATTAGATTCGGTGGCCGAAGTATTGTTGCTGTCGATGCCAATCTACGAAGACTGCAAGAACTCACCGCCAGAATACCGTTTGACGATCGAATTAACAACCAAGCCTCCGTTAAAAATCTTGACCTTGGGTTAATCCGTTCATTTTTACAGGAAATAAAAAGTGAACTATTCGAGGAAAGTTTACAAATTTCTTTTAACGATCTTTGCCGTCAACTGCTCATTGCCAAAGGTCCGGATGAAGATTTACGTCCAATAAATGCGGGCTTACTCTTCTTTTCCAGTCATCCTGAAAACTATTTTAACCGTGCCTGGATTGAAGTCGTGATTCGTAAGGATGAAGAAGGGGACGATTTCAATGAGAAATATTTTAAAGGCCCAATCCATCACCAACTAAGAAACACGTTAAATTTCATCAAAGATCAAATCATCGTCGAAAAGATAAAAAAAGTCGCTGGTCAGGCGGAAGCTGTACGTTTTTATAATTTCCCGTACGAAGCTGTTGAAGAGGCACTTGGCAATGCCGTTTATCACAAAAGTTACGAATTGGACAAGCCGATTGAAGTGCAAATTTGGGACGACCGGATTGAAATACTAAGTTTCCCAGGACCAGTACCTCCTGTAAATGCTGAAATACTTACAACCCAACGGCGGATTGTTGCAAGGGACTATCGTAACCGGCGAATCGGCGATTTTTTGAAAGAGCTTCACCTGACGGAAGGCAGAGGCACCGGTGTACCTAAAATATATAGGGCTCTTGAACGAAATGGTTCACCGAAGCCAATTTTTGAAACTGATACTGATTGCAATTACTTTTTGACTGTAATTCTAGCACATCCAGATACAGAAAGTGTCCAAGTAAGTGCCCAAGTAAGTGTCCAAGCAAGTGACGAAGCAAGCACCCAATACAAAATGCAGAATATTAAATCGTTAGATGAAATTAATACACTATTGACCAGCTTAACTAACCAAGCAAGTAACCAAGCAAGTAACCAAGCAAGTAACCAAGCAAGTAACTATGTAAGTGACCAAGTAAGTGACCAAGTAAGTACCCAGATAAAAAATCTTATTTTAGATAAATATGGTGAAAAAGCAGAATCTATCTTATCGTATTTATCCATAATACCCAGAAAAAAGAAAGAAATATTAGCAAATCTATTAACCATTTCCGATCAAACCAAGAATAAACAACGGTATATTGATCCGTTGTTAAATCAAGATTGGATTGAACTGACCATAAAGGAAAATCCAAGGGATATGAACCAAAAATACCAGTTAACCGAGAAAGGCCGTTTGCTGGTTAAAATACTAAAATCATGATTCTAGTAACAGGTGGAACCGGGCTTGTGGGAGCACATTTGCTGTATGAGTTGACCAGCTCAGGAATTCGGGTAAAAGCACTCCGCAGGCAGCAAAGCAACACCGCCTGGGTGAAAAAAATATTTTCGTATTACACTGATCAGGTTGATGGGTTATACGCTCAAATTGATTGGATTGAAGGCGACATTCTGGATTATTTCAGTCTCGAAGAAGCCTTAAAAGGCGTTACAAGCATATACCATTGTGCCGCTATTGTATCGTTTCATGGCGACGATAACGATATGATGCTTAACAACAACGTGAAAGGAACCGGAAACCTGATTGACGCGGCTATTCACAACGGAGTCCGGCGGTTTTGCCACGTCAGCTCAATTGCAGCACTTGGCAAAACTCAGGATGGAAGCGAGATTACAGAGGAAACCTATTGGACACCCTCGAAGCGTAAATCGGGCTATTCACTCAGCAAATTCTTTTCGGAAATGGAAGTGTGGCGCGGCATTGAAGAAGGATTGGATGCAGTGATTGTTAATCCGTCAATCATCATGGGACCCGGGAACTGGGAAATTGGCAGTCCAAAGCTTTTTCAGTCGATCTGGAAAGGATTGAAATATTACACCAAAGGCATTTCTGGCTTTGTGGATGTTCGTGATGTGGTGAAAGCCATGATTTTACTGATGGATGACCGGCAATTTGAGCAGGTGAAAAACCAACGTTTTATCCTGAATGCTGGAAATATGAGCTACCAGGATTTTTTCAATAAGATAGCTGACGGGCTGGACAAACCAAGACCGCGAAATTTCGCATCAGACGTAAAGCTGCACATTGCTTGGAGAATGGCTCAAACAGCCAGTTTTTTCACCGGAAAAAGACCAATTATTACACGTGAAACTGTATCAGGGACCAACCAAAAGAACCACTATTCAGGTGAAAAAATTACGCAAACAATCGGATTTGAATATCGGAGCCTGGATTCGTCGATTGCCGACATTGCTGAAATATTCCTGAAAGACATGGTGTTGCCTTCAGGAAAATAATGCTGTGAAAAACAGTAAAGAAACCACCTTTTTCTGCAATCTTTAATACTTACCATTTCCCAACTGTTAACAGGTTAAGCGGAACTGAATATTTTTCACTGCGATGATATCAGAACCAAATATTTTATACTATATTCGCACACTTTTTCAAAAATGAGAGCTTATCTATAAGTCTTATTTATAAACAAATACAGTTATTTCGGAATGAAAAAATCAGATTTATTAAAAGAGACCATCGAACACATTGACATTAAGTCATTCGATTCAACTCCTATTATTGACTCAATGCGAAAAATGTCGTTCACCTCGCGTGATACCGCCAATGCTGCCGACATTTTACTAAAAATGGTAAACAATACCGAATGTACCAACATTCTGACTCTCGCCGGAAGTACCAGCGCTGCAGGTTGTATGCAGGTTTATGTTGAAATGGTCAAGAATAAAATGATTGACGTAATAGTTGCCACCGGTGCATCTATCATCGACATGGATTTTTTCGAAGCACTTGGACACAAACACTACCGCGGAACAACTGAGATCAACGACGGAATTTTACGCGACCTCTATATCGACCGCATTTATGATACTTTCATCGACGAAGAAGAACTTCAGAATTGCGATAGCACCATCAAAGAAATAACTGATTCGCTGGAAAGAAGACCATACTCATCACGCGAATTTATCTCAGAAATGGGTAAATGGCTGACTGTAAATTCAGTAAAAAAAGACAACCTAATTCAGGTTTGTTACGAAAACAATGTGCCGATTTTCTGCCCTGCTTTCTCTGACAGTAGTGCAGGTTTTGGTTTGGCCAAACACCAGTGGGAAAATCCTGAAAAACACGTTTCGATCGACTCTGTAGCCGATTTTCTCGAATTGACCAAAATAAAAATGGCAGCCGGTGTTTCAGGTTTATTCATGATTGGTGGTGGAGTTCCTAAAAACTTTGCTCAGGATACTGTAGTTTGTGCCGAAATTCTTGGTAAAGAAGTGCCAATGCACCAATATGCCGTTCAGATTACTGTTGCCGATGTTCGCGACGGTGCATGTTCTTCATCAACATTGAAAGAAGCCAGCTCATGGGGAAAAGTTCAGGTTACCGACGAACAAATGGTTTATGCTGAAGCAACATCTGTACTTCCGTTAATCGTAAGCTATGTTTACCACAAAGGAACCTGGAAAAACCGTCAGCTTAAAAACTGGAGCAAATTGTTCGTAAAGTAATCCTGATTGAGAAAATGTAATCCGGCAGCTGACAGATCATCGCTCTCCTGATTGGTCTGACATTTCCATCCATAATAAACAAAGCCCTTCAAAATCAATGATTTTGAAGGGCTTTGTTCTTAAATTCAACTGCCTAATTTATCCTCAGAACCGAGCCTACTTTTAGCGTTTTTCTAGTGGTAATGTTATTGCAGGCACACAGTCTTTTAACCGAAGTATTGTATTTTTTTGCAATGACCCAAAGGTTATCACCTTTTCTGATCACATGTTTTGATGTTTCTGCTTTGGTTTTTACTTTAACAATTGAGTCTGGCGAAGGTACATTTTCAAGTGTTGGTTTGTTTTCAGCTATCAGGTTGCCATCAGGTTCCGTCTTATTTTCAGGTTTAAGTTTGGCTTTAAAGTTTTCTGGATCGATTTCGAACTGTTTGTTTTTGTAATAAACGTGGTTGCTTTTCAGGGCACAATTTCGGAAATCGATGTACTTATTCGAGTCAAATGGTTCGCCAAACAGTCTGGTTTCAAAATGAAGGTGGTTACAAGTGGCACGCCCGGTCCGTCCTCCCAACCCGATCAAATCACCGGCTTTAATGGTGTCGTTTACTTTTACCTTAATTGCTTTCAGGTGTCCGTAAATGGTTTCGAGTCCATTGTTGTGCCTAACCAGCACCAGGTTGCCATAACCGCTGAACCGCTTGGCCAGCCTTACTTTCCCATCGAAAGCACATCGAACGGTATCACCTGAATTTAATCTTATATCAGTTCCGGTATGAATCCTTCGTCCACGACGGCCAAATTTCGAAAGCACCTGACCTTTTACCGGCAGCACGAAAGGATGATCGTAGGCTTCCGCAAGTCTTATGGTAACCATGACATCTTTCGGTGGCAAGGTATTCAACGGATATTTAATCTGTGTGCAATTCCAGATGTTTTTATAGAGCGTTTCGTCTTTTGAAATTAGCGAGTCGTTTGGTAATTCTTCAATAGTGCTGAGCAGCGAATCAGTTTCTGCAACTTCGATATCGGTTGTTAATGTGTCGCGAACCGCTTGTTGTGAATAAGTGAAGATCGAAAAAAGCAGTCCAATGGTAAGTGTAAAAGTTCGTATTTTCATTTTCAAAATTTGGGTTAATAAATAAGCTCAAAAATTTGAACGGGAAGCAAAAGTAACATTATCATTATTTATTTGGTCATTTTAGGTTAAAAGACTTAGTCGCCTTAACAAACAATAACACCTTTTAGTACATTTGCGGCGATTTAAAAATGAATTATTTTAGTGATGAAAAATAGTGGTTCCCACAAGATTTTGAGGTATTTACTGTTTGGATTTGTGGGTCTTTTCGCGGTAATTGGTTTAGTTTTGACCATGGCCTTTTTTGCTGTAAAATTTCACATGACGGATGATCCCGGAGTTGTTGACCTTAACGATCGGTATTTTCAGGACATCAAAGACAAATACGGTCGTTCTTCAGATAAAGATACAGTTAAAATTAATTTTAGTGAGGCCCGATTGCTTCACAATCTTTCAGTTTTAAGCAAGTACTATCCGGCAAACGCATTTTATATCCAAAATGCTTATTATAAGAGTCATAACCTGACTCAGGCACAGCAAATGATCCAGGCTGTAAATCTTTACATGCAGGACAATGCTGAGTATCACGCTGAAGTCAATCAGTTTGAAGAAAAGGTCGATACAAAACAAAAGCTTGCAAAGACACAAAGTATTTTCGAATGGATGAATATTCGGGAGTGGCAGGATTTTAAACTTGCCGTAGCCAAAGATAAACACCTGATTGATTCGGCTGCTTATCTTACCGGCGTTGAGCCACGTTTGATTGTTGCTGTTCTGGTCGGTGAGCAGATACGGTTATTCAATTCGAACCGCGAAGCATACAAAAAATGGATAGGTCCGCTGAAAATTCTGTCGGTTGAAACAACTTTTTCGTTAGGTGTGACTGGAATCAAAGTCCCGACAGCCCAAAAGATCGAGAACAACCTCAAAGACAGCGCTTCACAATTTTATCTGGGGAAAAAATACGAGAACTTGCTTGACTTCCAAAGCAAGAATACAGCGCAGGAACGGTTTAAACGACTGACTTCTTATCAGAATCACTTTTATTCCTATCTGTATGCCGCGCTCAACGTTAAGCAGATCAATGTTCAATGGGCTAAATCCGGATTTCCAATCGGCGACAGACCTGAAATTTTAGCAACCTTGTACAATATTGGTTATGATGTTTCAGTTCCAAAAGAAAACCCTGTAGTGGGTGGTTCAGCCATCAACATTAAAGGTAAAAGATATTCATTTGGCGCTGTGGCCTACGAATTCTATTACTCAGGCGAATTGTATGATCTTTTCCCATTTAAAAATACAAAATTCGATTTTACTGATGTGTAAATCCGGTCAATCCAAATCAGCTTCAGAAAAGATATCACTGTTTTTGTTTGTTCTGCTTTCACTAACAACTTTCGGGGTCAAAGCGCAGAACAACTGGATCAATGATATTCCATGGACTAACCTGATGGATGGATTGCAGTATGTTGAACTGGATGCACCTCAAAAATCGGTAGTCAATGATTCAAAACTGACCATCATTAAAGTTGATACACACAAATTTGATTTTGAGTTTTTGACAGCTTCCGAGCATGGAAAATTTATGCGAACAGCAGATGAATGGGCAAAGGAGTTTGATATGAATGTTATCATCAATGCGGGGATGTACAGCTATAATAAGATTCATTCGAATAAAGGGTACATGAAGAATTACAACCATCTGAACAACCCGAATAAAAGCACTTATTACAACGGAATACTGGCTATGCACCCGAAAGATCCAAAGAAACCGGCTTTTGAAATCATTGATATTTATAACCAGGACTGGAACAAAGTCAAAAACCAATACCATTCTCTATGTCAGGGAATGAGAATGATTAGCAGTGCAGGTGAAGGAATGGCTTTTACCAAAAGACCTGACCAATCGTGCAGCATGATAATCGCTGCAAACGACCTTGAGGGTAATTTATACATTGTTTTTACCCGTTCGCCTTATACACACCGCGATATGATTGGTTTTTTGCTTGGCTTACCATTAAATATCCGCACCACTGTTTACCTTGAAGGCGGACCTGAAGCAAGTTTATATGTAAATACCGGCGATACCCTGATCGCGAAATATGGCAGCTATGTGTCAAACACTTGTGACAACGACGATAATGATCATTTTTGGAAAATACCCAATGTAATTGCACTTCGGAAGAAGAAATGAAAATTAGCGAAAGCTTTCACTGTCATATAATAATCTGATTTTCGCCAAAGCTATCTGTGTCAGATGAGGTATTAAAGCAATTGGATTTAAATTTTCACTACATCCTTAAATCCGCAATAAAATTTGTTCAACAACGTCAGCCAATCCAACCCACAAAAAAAAGCTCCCCGTTTCTGAGGAGCTTTTATTATGCTTTTATTTTCAATCGCTATCAAGCCGCTTCGGTGAGGAAAAGATACCTGACAACAACCAGGACAAAGAGCAGGTACATCATCCAATGTACTTTACTGGCTTTCCCGGTGATCACTTTCAGGATAGTGTAGAATATGATACCGGCAGCAACTCCATTGGCAATGCTGTAGGTAAATGGCATCATGATGATACACATAAATGCAGGTAAACCTTCAGTAAAATCTTCAAAGTCGATTTCCTTGATGGCTGAAACCATCAGCAGACCAACTATGATCAGAGCCGGAGCTGTTGCAGCGCTTGGTATTATCTGAGCCAAAGGCCATAAAATCAGAGCAACCAGAAAAAGCAAACCTGTAGTAACAGCAGTAAGACCGGTGCGTCCACCTTCGCCAATACCGGCAGCACTTTCAACATAAGCGGTTACCGTACTGGTTCCCATTAAAGCGCCAAACGATACCCCAAAAGCATCGACCAGCATGGCTTTCCCGATTTTTGGAGAATTGCCATCCTTGTCAATTAAACCCGCTTTGTTGGCAGTACCAACCAAAGTTCCGAAGGTATCGAACAGTTCAACAAAGGTAAAAGTGAATACCACTGTCCAGATTCCCATGCTCAATGCGCCTCTGATATCGAGCTCGAAAACGGCGAGGTTCGAAAAATCAGGAAGTGCAAATGGCGAAAATCCTTCAGCAATTTTGGTAACTCCCATCGGGATACCAATAATGGTGGTGACGATGATTCCGATCAGCAACGAACCTTTCACGCGCAAAGCCATCAAAGCCGAAGTAATTACAAGTCCGATCAGGCAAAGCAACATGGCAGGATTTTTAAGACTTCCAAGACCAATGTTCCATTCAAAGAACAACAGTCCCGACTGTCCTTTGGTGGCATTTAGCTTTTCGAGTGTAGGAGGAATCACATTGGCCGAAACAGCCATGATTTCAGAAAGTTTCAGTCCGATAATGGTAATGAACAACCCGATACCCACGGTAATGGCTATTTTCAGCGAATGAGGAACAGCCACAACCAGTATCTGCCGAACTTTGGTAACAGTCAGCAAAATAAAGATGATACCTGAAATGAAAACAGCGCCCAAAGCAATCCGCCATGGCATTCCGACACCTGCAAGGGCAATGGTTGCAAAGAAAGCATTCAAGCCCATTCCCGGAGCCAGGGCAATCGGGAAATTGGCCACCAAACCCATCGCGATGGTCACAAAACCTGCCGCAATAGCAGTAGCAAAGAAGACAGCATTTTTATCCATCCCGGTAGCCGAAAGAATATTCGGATTCAGGAACAGAATGTAAGCCATGGTCATGAAGGTCGTAATGCCTGCAATGATCTCCGTTTTTACAGACGTTTTATTCTCCTGTAACTTAAAGAATTTGGTAATAAATTCCATATTGGTTTAGTTTAGAAGGTGTATTTTGCTGCAATTGTTGGGTTAATCCGAAATCCTTCTTTTGGATTCCCTGTGAAATTATAACCTATTTCCTCTTCACTTCCCAAAGAGAAATTCTTGTTGAAGTTATACCAAAACTGCGGTTCGGAAAGGAATACAAATTTGGTTTTTGAGGTTCCAAATAGGTTGTCTTCTCTCCAGAAATCAGCAAAACCCGACATTGTAATTTTGTTATTCATCAGGTTACAATACCAAACTCCGGTTAACTGGAAAGAAGCTTTGTTCTTTCCCCTGATATTTTTATACATAGCCTGGAAAGTGATTCCTTTTGAAAAATCCTTGGCATTCAGCGAATATTCGAGTCCGCCAAGCCATGCATCGTTGATGGTATAAGCTCCTCCGCCACTCCCAAATTTCCATTGTCCAAAACCACCGTTGTATTCAACGTGAGCAGCGAAAGGAGAATTTCCGAGTTTTATAGCACGGGCAATTTCCCAGTATGCCAGACTAACACCCTGAACATCGCCAAATTCTCCGTCGCCATAATTCATGTCAATGAAGAAGAAAGTGCTTCCATGTTTGTCGGGTTTGAACATTTCAACAGTTGAAGTCAGGAAATGGCGATATTTCCCCAAGTCGTAATGGAGTTGAATATCCTGACTAAACGCGCTTGTTGCAAAAAAATACAGCAGTGATGCGAGGACTAATTTCTTCATAATCTAATCTTTAAGTTATAAGTGTTAATTGTGATAAAAATAGTTAAAAAAGTATTTCTGATTCTTTATTGCCAGTCATGCCGCCGATTTTGTTACCAACAGTTTTTTAACAGATTATTTGCTTGCCGATTTAAGGAATTCAGGAGGCTTTATGATATCGAAATTATTATTTTTATGCCCGTAATTGACCAATTAAAATAATGACAGTGAAAAGAATAATTCCGGTAATACTAGTTCTTGCAACTATTATTTTTGCCTGCAACAAACCTAAAGGATTTGTAATCAGCGGCAAAATCACCAATGCTGAAGGAAGATATCTGTATATGGACGAACTGAAAGTTGTTTCCAGTATCCCTTATGATTCGGTAATAATTAAGAAAGATGGTTCTTTTGAATTCACTGGCAGGATCAGTTATCCGAATTTTTACCTGTTACGCCTGAATCCGCAAAATTTTGTGACTCTACTGGTCGATACCACCGAGAAAATCAAGGTATATGGAGATGCAGCCAACTTCTCACGCGATTATATTGTAGAAGGTTCGCCCGGATCACTGCTTGTTCAGGAATTGAACGACCATTTGACAAAAACCAAGCACAAAATGGACTCCATCCGCTCAATGACGATTGTTTTCAGAAACCGTGAAAACTCCGGAATGGAAAAAGCAAAGTGGGAACAGGAACTGGCTGACATCCGTAAAAAACAAATCGATTATTCAACCACTTTTGTCCAGAAACACCCCTTCTCGATGTCGTCTGTTTTGGCTCTTTATCAGAAGTTTGACGACTCAAACTATGTCATTCAGGATTTACAATCACTGAAAGTAGCTGCTTCGGCACTAAATACCGTTTTCCCAAAATCGGAACATGTAAAAGCACTGTATGCAAACACAATCGGATTAATGGCGCAGGAAAAAAATGCCAAACTGATGAAGATTATTGCTGAGAATGGCACAAACTCTCCTGATATCAGTTTGCCGAATACAAATGGCAGAAACATCGCTCTTTCTTCATTCCTCGGAAAAATTGTATTGATTCAATTCTGGTCGGCAGTGGATCGCACTTCGCGTATTCAGAATGAAGCATTAAACGAACTTTACGCCAAATACAAATCGCGGGGACTCGAAATTTACCAGGTAAGTATCGACACCGATCGCAATGCATGGCTCAACGCTATACAACAAGACGGATTGAGCTGGATTAACGTTGGAGATATGAAAGGCAGTGTTTCTGCACAGAATATGTATAATATACAGCAAATCCCATCAAATTATATTCTCGACAAGGAAGGGCGCATTGTTGCAAAAAACCTACAGGGACCTGAACTTGATATTACTGTAGGAAAGCTGATCAGATAATATATCCATAAGACGAACATTATTTTAATAAATTGCGACAGCCTATTCCGTCGGCATTTTCAATTTACTGTTATATTTGCGGACTTAAAATTTCGAACCAATTCAAAAATGTTTTGAAAAATCAGGACAAAAAGGCATATTTTGTATCAGATATTCACCTGGGAGCTCCCGCTTTAAAAAACAATAAAGAGCGTGAACTGGCTTTTGTGGGCTGGCTAAACGAGATTAAAGACGATGCTTCGCACCTGTTCCTGATGGGCGATATCTTTGATTTTTGGTTCGAATACAAGACCGTCGTTCCGCGGGGATTTACCAGAACTTTGGGTAAAATAGCTGAAATTGCCGATTCGGGCGTTGAGGTACATTTTTTTACCGGGAATCACGATGTATGGGTCTTTGATTATCTTCCGCAAGAGTTGGGTGTGATTTTGCACCGCAACGAGTTCAAAACCCAGCTTGGAGGAAAAAAATTCTATCTTGCACATGGTGATGGCCTCGATTTATCAGACAAAGGTTATCTGTTTCTGAAAAAGATGTTTACAAGCAAAACACTTCAATGGATGTTTGCACGGATTCATCCCAATTTCTCACTTTCGTTTGGCCACCGGTGGTCGAAACATTCCAGAATTTCAAAAGGAATTTCAGGTGAAGATTTCAAAGGTACAACCAAAGAAGGATTGTTTATTTTTGCAGAATCAATTCTCCGCAACGAAACGTTCGATTACTTTATTTTCGGACACCGGCATGTGATGGTTGATTGCCCCATCGGTGAGAACAGTCGGTTTATAAATCTGGGCGATTGGATCTATCACTTCTCGTATGGAGTATTTGATGGAAATGAGTTTGAGTTAAAACAATATAATTATCAAGGCCCTCGTGGCCAATGAAAACGGGATTATGACAAAACGGGTATATACAAAAATTGTTGGGACAGGAAGTTATATTCCTTCGCGTACGATCGGAAATGATCATTTCAAAAATTATACATTCTTTGACCCTGCTACAAAACAACCTTTGGACAAAAGCAATGACGAGATTATCCAAAAATTCAGGGAAATAACAAACATTAGCGAACGCAGATGGCTCACCGACGATCTGATGAATTCGGACATGGCAGCCATGGCAGTTAAAGATGCTTGTCAATCGGCCAATATCGACCCCGAAACACTCGATTTTATTATCATCGGGCACAATTTTGGTGATGTTAATCCGGGTTCTACCCAGATTGATCTTCTGCCCAGTCTTGCAAACAAGGTAAAAGCAAAACTGAACATTCACAATCCATATTGTATTTGTCATGATATTATTTCGGGCTGCCCTGGATGGACCCAGGGAATGATCATCGCTGATGCTTATATCCGTAGTGGAATGCATACCAGAGGCGTAGTGGTAGGTTCTGATGTTCTTTCGCGAATATCTGATCCGCACGACCGCGATACAATGATTTATGCCGACGGTTCGGGAGCAACCATCGTTGAAGCTATTGAAAGCGAAGAGCCTACCGGAATCCTGTCACATTCAAGCCGGTCAGATTCGGTTAATTATTGGAACCTGCTGACCAATGGCAATTCTTTTAATCCTGAATATGAAGGAAACATTCAGTTCATGAAAATGGCAGGACATAAACTGTATATTTATGCCATAAGCAATGTTCCGGCAGTTGTAAAAGATAGTATTGAAAAAGCCGGGTTGCAACTGAGCGATATAAAGAAAGTACTGATGCACCAGGCCAACGAAAAGATGGATGAAGTCATTTTGAAGAACGTTTTCAAACTATACAACGAAAAGAATATCCCTGAAGGAATCATGCCAATGACCATCGAAAAACTCGGAAACTCATCTACTGCAACCGTTCCGACTTTGCTCGATATGATCATGAAAGGCAAGTTGGAAGGACAAACCATCAACAAAGGCGACCATATTCTTTTGTGCTCGGTGGGTGCCGGAATGAACATCAATTCGATTGTTTACAAAGCATAGAACAATCAAACACATGATCTTTTGTACGGTCAGGAAATTTCCTGACCGTACTTGTTTTCAGCAATTGGTAATATAGAATCCTACCATTTTCTACAATTCGTCGGCAAAATCCGACACTTCAGCAACTGTTATTTTGAGTCCTGCTGTCTTTGATTCACCTTTGAATCATGAAACACAAAGAACTCAAAATCATGAAACAATTTATCTTCTATCTTCTATTTTTCCTGATTGGGACAAAAGCTTTTTCGCAGACCGTGATTGTTGGAAAAGTAACCCAGGAAAAGGGAGAACCATTACCCGGAGCAAATGCCTATTTAATGGGAACTTATGATGGAGCGACAAGCAACTCAAACGGCGAATTCAGGTTCAAAACCACAAAAACCGGACAGTTTGTTTTGTCGGTTGGATTTATCGGATACGAAGATTTTTCCAAGAAATTAGACTTGAATGGCGATACCATTCGGGTGGATGTTCAGTTAAAAGAAGCATTTAACCAATTGAATGCTGTGACCATCACCGCAGGAACTTTCGAAGCCAGCGACAAAAAACAGGCGGTAACCATTACTCCTCAAGATATGGTTACAACAGCTGGAGCAGTGGGCGATGTTTACGGCGCTTTGCAGTCGTTACCTGGAACAACCATCAATGGCGAGTCGGGCCGGTTATTTGTAAAAGGCGGCGACAGCGAAGAATCGCAAACTTACATTGACGGTTCGCTGGTGTATGTTCCTTACAATTCATCAGCGCCCAGTCTGGCTACCCGTGGACGATTCAATCCGTTCATGTTTAAAGGCATGGTTTTCAGCACAGGTGGATATTCGGCTGAATACGGACAAGCGCTTTCATCGGTATTGTTGCTCAATACCAACGACATGCCAGAGGAAGACCAATTGGATTTATCAGTACTTTCGGTAGGAGCAGAAATTGCTGCCACCAAATTATGGAAAAACGGGGCAGTAACCGGGTCCTTATCCTACAACAATCTTCAGCCATATATGAGCCTTGCACCACAGAATTATGATTGGACTCAGGCTCCAAAATCTGGTATTGGGGCATTAAGTGTCAGGCAGAAAACAGGTAAAACGGGTATGTTTAAGCTTTATTCAAGCTTCGAAAATAAAAGATTTACAATCAGTCAGAAAAACCTTGATCTGGGAGGAGCACCTTTCGATTATAAACTCGACAATGGCAATTACTTTATGAACGCCTCCTGGAACGGAAAACTGGGAGAAAAATGGGGCATGAATTCGGCTGCGTCATTCACCAACAATACCGACGACATCCGTTTCGACCAAACCACGGTGAACAAAAAGATACAGGGCACTTACCTGAAAAACATTTTTACCTATCCAAATACCGAAAAATTTATCCTGAAATTTGGTGGCGAATATTTTGCTAAAACCTTCACTCAAAATGTTAAAATGCCCACCGAAATTCACGACAACAGCTATACCAATCATACTTTCGCCGGATTTATGGAAGCTCAGGTTTATGCTTCATCAAAATTTGTGGCCCGCATTGGCGGAAGGTTAGAATACACTGATTATCTGAATAATATTAAGTTTTCGCCCCGCATATCCGCCGCCTATAAAGTGACCGACAAGAGTCAATTTTCAGCAGCTTACGGTTGGTTTTACCAGAACCCGGTTGATGATTATTTGATCTATACCGACCAATTGAAACCAGAAAGAGCCGATCATTATACATTTAGTTTTCAGTCATCAGCAAATAGCCGCACCATCAGGGTTGAGCTGTATTACAAAGATTACAAAGACCTGGTAAAACTGAATGGTGGCGAATTTTATCTGCCAAGCAGTTATTCCAATCAGGGAAAAGGCTATGCCAAAGGATTGGACCTTTTCGTGAGAGACAAAAAAACCATCAAGAACGGCGACTACTGGATTTCTTATTCATACCTGGATACCAAACGCGATTATCGTAATTTTCCGAAGGAAGCCATCCCAACATTCGCCAGCAAGCACAATTTGTCGGTGGTTTACAAACACTGGCTGGGAGGTTTACGTTCATACGTAGGAGCCAATTTCAGGTATTCGTCGCCACGGGTTTACAACAATCCCAACTCTGTTGTTTTCAACGGCGAAAAGATGTTGCCATACCGAAGCCTTGATTTGAGCTGGAGTTTTTTGTACCGCCAGAACATCATTATTCATGGTGCAGTGACCAATGTGGCAGGCTTTAAAAATGAGTTTGGACGACGATATTCCGATACGGCCGATGTAAACGGACAATATCCCAGTGCAGCCGTTATGCCAAGTTCGAACCGTTTCTATGTACTGGCCTGTTTCATTACCCTGACCAGAAAAGGGAATGCGAACCAGTTGGATAAGATTGAATAAAAAGTCACAGTGATCAGTCACAGTGATCAGTAAAATAATAGCAGAAATAAACATTTAACCTTAAATACATTCATCATGAAAAAGATCATTTTATCACTTGCAGTTGTGTTAGTTAGTTTAGCATCAATGGCTCAGAAGCCAGAGTATTATCAAACCATGGGCGAAACGCTTGGTCAGTTTGCAACCGTTAGAAGTGTAGCCGATATGCAGGCTTTGGGCAATAAATTCGAAGTAATTGCCAATGTCGAGAAAGGCGAATGGCTACCTCTTTATTATCATGCCCAATGTTATATCCTGATGAGCTTTATGGAACAGGATGCCTCAAAAAAAGACGGATATCTTGATGTAGCCGAAAAGTCGGTAACAAAACTAATTGAATTGGCTCCGGCAGAAGCTGAAGTATTTGTATTGCAGGCCTTTTATCTCACTGGCCGATTGGTAGTCAATCCGATGGAACGCGGACAGCAATACAGCGGATTGGTGGGACAGGCAAACGGAAAAGCAATGGCAATCGATCCAACAAATCCACGTGCTAAGATGATGAAAATCCAGATGGACATGGGTTCTGCACCATTTATGGGACTTGATCCAAAATCATTTTGTCCGCAAGCAAAAGAATTGCTGGCAAGCTGGGACAATTTCAAGCCAAAATCAAAGCTTTATCCGAATTGGGGAAAAGACCAGGTAGAAGGAATGGTAAAAGGATGCCAATAGCAGAGGGCTTGGGGCATGGAAAACGGATAAGATTTACAATTGAACAATTTACGATTTACAATTTCAGTCCTTTCCACCATAGCAGATAAACAGTAATTCCCTGCCCGACACAGGCGGGAATCATTCAGTCCTTCAATCTATTGATAAGAAATCAATGCCATGAAAACAATGTCGCAATAATTAATTCGGGTTCCGGAATGTTACAATTCCCGGAACCCGATTTATCTTAACTTTACAAAAGAAAAACCTTCAATAATATTGTCAAATGTATATATCAGAACCATGGCAAAAACCATATAGCTTTTTAAAATTCATACTTACCATTGCGATAGTAAGCTTATTCATCATTGCACTTTTTTCGCATGGAGCTTTTCATGATTCAAAGTCATTTCTGATCAGCTATTTTTGGGCCTTTAGTATTACCATTACTCAATGGACCGGATTATCGCTTATTTACAAATTAATCGATGCCCGAATTTCATGGATTGAAACTCCGGTAAGAAAGATTTTTGTTCAAATTTTTGTATTTCTGGCCTATTCTATCAGCGCTTTTGTTCTGGTTCAACTTTTTAACTATTATATATGGCTAGGTCAAAGCCCTTCGCAGTCATGGAATTCGATTCTCAAGTCAGTTCCTTATACCGTCATGATTTCTTTTGTTATTTCGCTGATATTTACTGCAATTGGATTCTTTTTTGCCTGGAAAAATTCAGTACTTCAGGCTGAAAAGCTGAAGGTCGAAATGATGGCTTACAAATATGAATCGCTTCGAAATCAGATTAATCCGCATTTTCTGTTCAATAGCCTGAATGTTTTGAGCGATTTGGTTTACGACGATCAGGCAATGGCAGTGAAGTTTATCCGCCAGTTGAGTGATTTGTTCCGCTATGTGCTCGATAGCCGCGATAAAGAGCTTGTTCCGCTGAAAGATGAATTGGAATTCATCAATTCGTTTACCTTTTTGCTCAAGACCCGGTTCGAAGAAAAGTTGATCATTGACATCGATGTTCAGGCAAATTCGGATGAGTACATTGTGCCGATGACTTTGCAGCTTCTAATCGAAAATGCGGTGAAGCACAACGAAGTTTCCGAAGCTTTTCCACTCCGGATTTCGGTAAGAAAATCGGGTGATTGTCTGGAAGTTGAGAATAATTTGCAACTTAAAAAAGTAGGCGAAGATTCGAAAAAGACAGGCATAAAAAACATTACGCAGCAATTTGCATTCTTCTCCGAAAAACCCATAAAAATCATCACTTCTGATGAACGTTTTATGGTTCGCGTTCCCATCTTAAAATCACTGGAGAAATGAAAGTAATCATTCTTGAAGACGAAACCCGGGCGGCAAATCATCTGGAACGCTTGCTGGCAAAAGTTGCCCCAAACATGCTGGTGATTGCCAAACTCGAATCAGTCCGCGACGGAATAAAATACCTGCAATCCAATCCGGAACCTGATTTGATTTTCTCCGACATTCAACTGGCCGATGGACTAAGTTTCGAGATTTACAATCAGGTTGCCGTGCGCTGCCCCATCATATTCACAACTGCTTACGATCATTATGCCATCGAAGCTTTCAAAACCAACGGCATCGACTATTTGCTGAAACCAATTGAAGAAGAACGGCTCAGACAGGCCATCGAAAAAGCCAACCGTTTTTCACCCGGATTGGTAATCGAAAAACTGTTGGCAATGAATAAACCAACTTCCGAAAAAGCTTACAAATCGCGGTTTATGGTCAAGGTGGGCGATAAAATAAAAAGTGTTCCAGCCGAAGAAATTCTGGTGTTTTTCAGTCAGGAGAAGGCCAGTTTTATCCATACTACTGAAGGCCGGACTTATTGCATCGACTATGCGCTCGACCAGTTGGAACCCATGCTCGATCCTGAAAAATACTTCCGCATCAACCGCAAATACATTGTTTCCATTGATGCCTGCTCCAACATTCTGGCCTGGACCAACTCCCGCCTCCGCCTGAAAATCGACGGCATCGACGATCCCGACATCATTGTTGCCAGAGAACGTGTGGTGGAGTTTAAGATGTGGTTGGATAGGTAAAGTGAAAATATGTATCTTTGGGAAAAGATTATAGCCATGAGAGCTTTTAAATTTAATACCAGGATATCTGAAGATGGAACCATCCATCTCCCTTTCACGCCATCACTTTTCAATAGGAAAGTTGAGTTAATTGTTGTTCCAAAAAATGAAAAGAAGAGTGTTAAAAAAGCAGGTAAAGAGTTTGTTGAGAAATGGGCTGGATTTTTAAATTCAAATGATACTGATTCTTCCAAATTTGATTACCTATCAGAGAAATACAAATGATTAGACCCTCAGTTTTTCAGGGATTAGTTTTGTTTTCCTAATCTTCCATAGGATAGTGCGTTTGCTCATATTCGTCGACCAACTTCACCAATTCATCGGCTTTATCACTTTCAGGTGTGCCGATTGGTGCATCAAAAATTACTTCAAGCCTTTTTAAAGCCAACTTGTAATCTTCTTCTGTTTTAATCAGTTTTATATTCATTGTCTTCTCTTCTCTTGAAAGGTGAAGAAATTCCATCCCTCTTTCGAAGAATGAAATCTCTTTTAATTATGAAAATATTCGCAACCCACAGACCTAAGCTTTCCCCCTTGGGGGAATGGGAAGGGGGCTATTCAGCAAAATACTTGTAAAACAATGGTATCGTCCGTATTCCATTAAAAAACTGTTCAAGCGGAAAATTCTCATTGGGCGAATGGATGGCATCCGATTCAAGTCCAAAGCCCATCAGGATAGTTTTGATTCCAAGTACCTGCTCGAAGGTTGAGATGATCGGAATACTACCACCACTGCGAACCGGGACAGGCCGTTTCCCATACACATCGAAGTAGGCTTTTTCTGCAGCCTGATAGGCTGGGATGTCGATGGCACAGCCGTAACCGTAACCGCCATGCAAATACGACACTTCAACTTTAACTGTTTTAGGCGCAATGCTTTCGAAATGTTCTTTGAACAGAACAGCTATTTTTTCGTGATCCTGGTTCGGAACCAAACGACATGAAATCTTGGCAAAAGCTTTTGATGGCATCACCGTTTTGGCACCTTCGCCGGTATAACCACCCCAGATTCCACACACATCAAATGTTGGACGGATACCCGTCCGTTCGGTCGTGGAATAGCCTTCTTCACCTGAAACTTCAGCAATACCGAGTTCTTTTTTATAATTTTCCAGACTAAACGGAGCCTCAGCCAACATTGCGCGTTCCTCGGCCGAAACTTCAATCACATCGCTGTAAAACCCTGGAATGGTAATTCGGCCATGCTCGTCGGTCATTTGAGCAATCATTTTGGTCAGCACATTAATAGGGTTAGCAACAGCACCGCCAAACAATCCTGAGTGTAAATCTTTGTTTGGGCCGGTCACTTCCACCTGCCAGTAAGATAGTCCGCGCAGACCAGTTGTGATCGATGGTATATCAGGTGCAATCATTGAGGTATCCGAAACCAGGATAATATCAGCCTTCAGCATGTTCTTGTGTTGTTCGCACCATTTGCCCAGGTTAGGCGAGCCAATTTCTTCTTCGCCTTCAATCATAAATTTCACGTTGCAGGGCAAGGTGTTTGTTTTCACCATGAGTTCAAAAGCTTTTGCGTGCATAAAACTCTGACCTTTATCGTCATTGGCACCGCGGGCCCAGATTTTCTCATCGCGGATTTCAGGTTCAAAAGGTGGGCTGATCCAAAGGTTAAGCGGATCAACCGGCATGACATCCGCATGGGCATAAATCAAAACTGTTGGTTTGGCCGGATCGATGATCTTTTCGCCGTAGGTTACCGGGTTTCCATCCGATTCATATATTTCTGCACGGTCGGCTCCGGCATTCAGCAAAGTTTGCTTCCAGTATTCGGCCGCCCGGTACATTTCAGGTTTGTTAGCTGCCAATGAACTGATGGATGGAATCCTGATCAATCCGAACAATTCTTCCAGAAAACGGTCTTTGTTTGCTTCGATGTATTTATCGATATACTTCATGGATAGGTTGAATTTATTAGGTTTGTGATTATTGAGCGTAAAAATACCGATTCAGTTTCACTTGATTTATGAATTTATTCAGGCTTAGGAGGATTGAAGGACTGAAATAGTAAATCGTAAATTGTCCAATTGTAAATTGCTTCTCCACTTTCTTCGAATTAAACAGTGGCTCTGACAAATTGTTGCCGGTATTCACCGGGAGTGAAACTGGTCAGTCTTTTGAATGTGCGGTTAAAATTCGAGAGGTTGTTGAACCCGCATTCGAAACATATCTGTGTGACATTTAAATGATTCTCGATGAGTAGTTTGCAGGCATACCCTACCCTCATTTCGTTCACAAAGAAGATAAATCCCTTCCCCGTTTTTTCTTTAAAATAGCGACAAAATGCTACTGTTGACATACCAATCCGTGCAGCAATTTCTTCCTGAGTTATTTTTCGCTGATAGTTGGTATTGATAAAATGCATGATTTTGTCGAGGCGGCTATTGAGTTCAGTATGTTCTTCCAACTGATAGGCTGTGCTGGCCAGAATCCGGTAATTCTCTGTCCGAGCCATGGTGTCCATGAGTTTAATAAAATAGAGCATACGTTCCAACCCGTTCATTTTCAGCAAACGTTTAAGCATTCGACCTAGTTTCTCGGTGGCAGCTGGCGGAAAATGAATTCCTCTTGACGCTTTTTTCAGTAATTCGCTGATCCGGTGAAATTCAGGATAGGAGTTAATTTCTTCCCTGAAAAAATCTTTGTGAAACTGTACCACTATGGCATTTACATGCTTCGAGTCGTTTGATTCGATGCTGTCATCATTTTTCCAGAAATGAGGAAGATTGCTGCCCATCAGCGTAATGTCGCCTTCGCTGAAAGGTTCAATACTATCAGCAATAAACCGTTTTCCTGAACTTTTCAGGATATATACAATTTCGAATTCGCTGTGAAAATGCCACGGATAAGTAAAGTGAGGAAAATCGTCCCACTTGACTTTCAGCATGGTACATGGCGGAAAGCTGACTTGTTCGTGCATTATCTTCATTGCGACAGTCTTTAATTCATGCTAAAATAGTACAAATTGTGATTAAAATAATACTGGCAGGAAAGTTTTCAGATGGTTACATTTGAAAAACCAAATTCATTCTCTATGAACACACAACAATGGCAGGATTTGCTGAAAATAATTGCCGGAGAAAAACCATCTTCTGCACCCATCGGGTTCATCATCGATAGCCCCTGGATACCCGGCTGGTATGGAATTTCAACGCTTCAGTATTACACCTCCGACGAATTGTGGTTTGCGGCCAACAAAAAGGCCATCGAAACCTTTCCTGAAGCCATGTTTTTACCCGGATTCTGGTCGGAATATGGCATGTGCTCCGAACCTTCCGCTTTTGGGGCAAAACAAATCTGGAACGAATTCAATCTTCCACACGCCGACAGGGTTATCCATCAGATTGAAGATATTCAGCAACTTAAAAAACCGAATCCGGCTACTGACGGAATGTTGCCATTTATCATCCAGCGATTAGTGACCATGCAACCACGTGTTCAGGAAATGGGACACGAAATTAAATTTGCAGTTGCCCGTGGACCGCTCAATATTGCTACTTTTTTGATGGGAACCACCGAATTCATGATGGGTTTGATGATGAACCCGGAAGAAATCCACCAGTTGCTGAAAACAATCACCGACTTTACTGTTGACTGGTTACGCCTGCAAAAAGAAACTTTCCCAACCATTGAAGGCATTTTGCTGCTTGATGATATTGTTGGCTTTGTGGGTGAAGACGAATGCAAAGAATTTGCGGTTCCTTACCTGAAACAAGCTTTCGATGCTTTCGAAACCAAGGTTCGGTTCTTTCACAACGATGCGCAGGGTTTGGTCAGTACGCCTTTCCTGAAAGAAGTTGGCGTTAATTTATTCAATTTCAGCTTCGAACATTCGATTAATGAAATTGCTGAATTGGCCGGACCAGGAATTGTTTTGCTTGGAAATTTGCCTCCACGCGACGTATTGGCTGCCGGAACTCCTGAAAAAGTGGCAGAAGAAACCCGGAAAATGATAGCCGAAGTTCAGGATAAAGGCCGCGTTTTATGGTCTGTCGGTGGCGGAATACCCCAAAACGTGCCAACCGAAAATATAAAAGCATTTATTGAAACCATTCAAAAATCGGAAGAAGATTTAACTTAACAAAACATGAAGAAAGCTTTTGAAGTCCAAAATCCCGATTTTGAGTTAAGTCCATATACAGGGATGTCGAAAAAACATTACATCGAATTGGCAAAGTACCTGTTGGAAAGGGCTTTTGAACATGTTGATTCCATTGAAACTCCGTTGACATTTCCATCGGTTCCAGGGAAAACCTATCCTGAACCCAATGCCCCGGCATGGCGTTACCGTTCGCTGGAGTTCGAAGCGCTGGAAAGAACATTCACTCTTGCAGGTCCGCTGATCCATATCGATCCTGAAACTACAATCAAGGGCATCAATCTTCGGGATTATTACAGTTTGCAAATTTACAATGCCTTGACTCCGGGACATTCGAATTCATTGCCTTTACCTGAAGAATTGCCCGACTCCAATTACCAGTTCACCTGCGAGTTCGGAGGCTTGTTTAAAACCTTGCTGTTAATGCCTGAAACCATCTGGTTCAACTTTAACGATAAGCAAAAAGAGGAAATGGTGGTTACCATTTCAAAATGGGCACACCACCGGACAACACAAAACAACTGGCGGATTTTTAATATCATCACCCTTTCGTTCCTGAAAAAATATGGATATGAAATTGACGATGAGTTACTGAAAAGTCATCTTTTGTGGGTGGCTTCCTATCATTCGGGTAATGGCTGGTACCTCGAACAAACATACAATTACTATTCAATCAGCCTGTTTATCGTTTATACAACCATCTGGAACAGGACATTTGGCGACGAATATTATCCTGAAGTGGCCGCCATCATCGAAAAATCAGCACAGAAATTAATGGAATCGCTCACCAGTTTCTTCGGAAGGGATGGTTACATCAACATGTGGTCGCGCAGTATTTGTTACCGGACATGGGTTTCAGGAGCATTCCCCGTTGCGTTCATGCTGAAGGATAAAACGCTGGTGGATGCTGGTTGGGCCAGAAGACTTTGTTCAGGTTCGTTGCTGCAATTTGTCACCCGCAAAGAATTTTATGACAACGATATTCCAAGTCTTGGATTTTACGGGCAGAAGGAATACATGGTGCAAAACTACAGTTGTGCAGCCAGCCCTTTCCTGATGTTTTTGCCATTTATTTGCCTGGCATTGCCCGACGATTCGCCGTTCTGGACAGCCAAAGAAAATGAGGGAATATGGGAAACACTCGGTGACAAATCGCATAAAGTAGTTCTCGAAAGTCCGGGATTGGTGCTTGTGAATCATGGGAAAACAGGCACTTCTGAAATAATTCCGGGGAAGGTTTACTACGACGATCCGAATTATTCGAAGCTAGTTTATAACACGCATTTCCCCTGGGAAGACCATAATCCGCAGGGAGGAACCTCTATGGAATACAGCTTCCGCAGCCAGGACCCGAGAGATGTGCGGGGCGACGATGTCAATTTTTACCTCACCGGTAAAAAGGTTGAAAACGATTCAGAAAAAAACCGTTCGTTTACCATTTCGCAAAGCATGTTTTTTAACGGGGTCAGAAAGGATGTTTTATACCGTCAGGCAATCATGCGGAGGCCACCAAACAATGGAGTCGGGTATATTATTGATCTGGCCGAAATTACCATTCCGGGCGGGGTAATCCGCGTTGACCGTTCGCGGTTGGCTTTTGAGTATGAATTAACGCTTGGACATTTCGGAATGCCTCATATTGATGGACAAAAAGCAGTAATTAATCATTTTGAAGAGGATGACAAAAAAGTGATGACAGCATCCATTCCCGGAAGAAGAGTTGCCTTGATAACTTATCATGGCTGGGACAAACTGGACAGTTTGGTACACAGCAACCGTAACGCTGAGGCCGATGAAAGTACCGTGATCTTTGCTTACAAAAGGAGAATGGCCAAAAATCCGCCGATGGAACTGATGATCAGTGTAATGCTGCATCGGATGGATAATAAGGAATGGACAGCGGAAGAGTTGTCGCCGATAAAGGATATCAAAATCATGGATATTACATCGGAATATTCGGCTTTGGGTGCGACGATTACGCTTTACAACGACGAAAAATATGAAATCGATTTTAAAGACATCGATGGGAAAAGGTCGTGCTAAGTCACATTCTCTTACTTTTTATAAAAATTCATCTGCTGCAGATAGTCCCAGGTGCGATAAGGTAGAAAATGGCGAATATCCTTGCCTGCTTTAATTGATTCGCGGATAAACGTAGAGGAAATTTCCATCAGCGGGGCATTGGCAACCTGAACACGGGGATATTGTTTGGCACTTTCAGCATTGAAACCAGGTCGCGGATATACGATTATGTCGTAATTAGCGAGCAATACTTCTGCATTTTTCCATTTGTTTATACTATCCAGATTGTCGGTGCCCATCAATATAAAAAACTGATGGGTGGGATATTTTTCGCTTAGGTAGGCCAGCGTGTCAATGGTGTAGGAAGGTTTGGGCAAACCGAATTCAACTTTGGAGGCACGGAAGCGCAAATCGTCGCCAATGGCACGGTTGACAAGTTCAAGCCGCTGATAATCGTCCAACAGCGTTTTCTTGTTTTTCAGCGGGTTTTGCGGACTCACTACAAACCAAAGCTGATCGATTTCGGTGTATTCGACCATATAATTGGCAATTGCCATGTGCCCAATATGAATCGGGTTGAAAGAGCCAAAGTAGAGTCCGGTTTTGATCATTGAGTAAAAATTAGTTATAAGTTGTCAGGCAGAAGGCAGAAGGCAAAAAAAAACTTCTGCCTTCTGCCTTTTTTGCCTGTGCCGCTTTTTCATAAAGCAATAAACTCCCGAATGCATTTTTCAGCCTCGTCAAATGCTGTTTCCAGATGTTCATTAACGATAATCCGATCAAACTGAGTTGCAAATGTTAATTCGTATTCGGCTTTTGCAACCCGTTTTTCAATCCCTTCCGGAGAATCAGTCGATCTTGAAATCAGTCTGTTACGCAATTCTTCGACCGATGGAGGTTGCACAAACACTGCCAGTGCTTCATCGCCATAATACTTTTTAATGTTGCATCCGCCAACCACATCGACATCAAAAATGACATTATTTCCGTTTTTGCGGATGCGTTCAACTTCCGATTTCAGCGTTCCATAGAAAGTTCCACTATACACTTCTTCCCATTCCAGAAATTCGTTGTTGTCAATTTTACTTTTGAATTCTTCCGGAGAAAGAAAATAATAGTCTTTCCCATTGGTTTCAGTGTGCCGCATTCCGCGACTGGTGGCCGAAACAGAGAATTCGAGATTCAAATTTTGTTCGAGCAAATGCCGCACAATGGTGGTTTTACCTGCTCCTGATGGCGCTGAGAATATAATTAGTTTTCCGTACATGTAAGAGTTTCAAGTTTCAGGTTCCAAGTTTCAAGTTGAAGTTGAAGCTTTGTTGATTATTCGATATTGGATTTTGAAAATTCTGTTTTGTTTACAGCACATTCAAAACCTGCTCTTTAATCTTTTCCAGATTGTCTTTCATCTGTACAACAATGCGCTGAAGGTTGCTTTCGTTGGCTTTCGAGCCGATGGTATTGATTTCGCGACCAATCTCCTGTGCGATAAAACCCAACTTACGCCCTGATGGTTCAGATTCGGCCATTGTCTCGGTGAAGTAGCTGCAATGATTGGCCAGGCGTACTTTTTCTTCGTTAATATCTAGCTTTTCCATATAGTAAATCAACTCTTGTTCAAATCGGTTTTTGTCCAGATTGCCATTTAATTGAAGCGCATCAAGACTGTCCATGATCTTGGTCTTGACGTTTTCCATTCGCTGATTTTCGAAAGGTTCAACCTGTTTCAGCAAATCAAGAATGTTGGCGATATTGGCAACAATGTCGGTCTTGAGAGCCAATCCTTCCTGATCGCGGAAACGGTTCAGTTCTTCAAGCGATTTGACCAGGTTTTCGCGAACCACCAGCCATTCTGTTTCATCGAGTTCATCATAAACCATTTTAACAGTCTCAGGCAAACGCATGATACTATCCATAATGGTTTCGTTTATTTCGAGCCCCAATTCCTTATGAATTGTGGTGAGTTGGCTGTAATAGTCTTTTACAATTGCTGCATTGATTCTGGAGGTACTTTCAGTTCCCAAATTGTCGAGATAAAGTGCAAAATCCACTTTTCCGCGGGTAAGCATTTCGGAGATCAGGCGACGAATTTCGATGTCTTTTTCGCGGTACATCGCCGGAATCCGGGTATTGATATCGAGTTGTTTGCTGTTAAGCGACTTAATTTCGAGGGTGATTTTTTTATTTCCTACTTCGAATTCAGTTTTCCCGAATCCTGTCATTGATTTGATCATAAATTATATGGTTTTAGACTCTAAAGATAAAGTAAAACTACAAAGGAAAAAGGAAAAGGGAAAACGAGTATGTTTTTTCGGTCTTCGGTCTCCCTTTTTCTGTTTCCGTTTAAGCTATTACTCCTGACCCAATCAATTCGTCGCCTTCGTACCAGGCTGCAAACTGCCCTGAAGTGATGCCACGCTGTTCTTCATCGAAGATAATGTACATGCCGTCTTCGCGTTGATAAATGGTTGCCTTTTCGAGTGGTTGCCGGTAGCGAATCCGAAGGTCAAACCTTCTTCTTTCTCCTGAATTCATTACCAAATCAGGACGAATCCAGTGAATTTCATCTTTTGGAATAAAAAGTCCCGGACGGAATAACCCCGGATGGTCGGTGCCTTCGCCAACATACAGAATGTTGCGGTTTACATCGGTTCCCAGCACGAACAATGGATCGATATGACCACCAATATTTAAGCCTTTGCGCTGCCCAACGGTGTAATAATGAGCGCCACGATGCTCGCCAATAACCTCGCCATTCCAAGGTTTGTAAGGAAATGCCGAGCAAAGTTTATGGAAGTTTTCTTCCGTTTTTTCAATGTTTTTCTTTTTCAGGATAAACTCAGCCGGAATTTCGATCACATTGCCGGTTTTGGGCTCCAGTTGTTGCTGAAGAAAAGTAGGCAAATCAACCTTTCCGACAAAGCAAATGCCTTGCGAATCCTTGCGTTCAGCGGTTGGAAGATTCTGCTGACGGGCAATTTCGCGTACTTCTGGTTTTTCCAGATGACCAATCGGGAACATGGCTTTCGAAAGCTGATATTGATTCAACTGGCACAAAAAATAGCTTTGATCTTTGTTGTTATCCTTTCCGGCGAGAAGCTGGTGAATAATTTGGCCATCCTTTTCAAAATGTGTTTCCCGGCAATAATGACCGGTTGCCACAAAGTCGGCATTGCATTTCAGGCATTCATCCAGAAAAATATCGAATTTGATTTCGCGGTTGCAAAGCACATCAGGATTGGGCGTGCGGCCTTTGCTGTATTCGGCAAACATATAATCGACCACGCGCTGTTTGTAGTCTTTGCTGAGGTCAACAATATGAAACGGGATTTCGAGCTTTTTGGCGACCAGTTCGGCTATCATGGCATCATCTTCCCAGGTGCAGCGGGATGTAATGGTTCCGGTGCGGTCGTGCCAGTTCACCATGAACAACGCCACCACATCATGTCCCTGTTGCTTCAGCAAATACGCTGCAACACTCGAATCAACACCTCCAGATAATCCTATAACTACGCGGCTCATTTCGAAGTTTAATTTGGTCTGCAAAAGTATGGAAAGAAGTGTGGTTTTCCAAAGTTTATATCAGCTCATCCTGATTGATTTCGTTCATGTCGATAATCTTTTTCAGGATGGCGTACATGGTTAATCCTGAAGCTGATTTGATGCCTGTTTTCTCGGAAATGTTCTTTCGGTGCGAGATTACGGTATGTATGCTCACGAACAATTGGTCTGCAATTTCCTTGTTCGAGTAGCCTTTGGTAATCAGTTGCAGAACCTCTATTTCGCGCTTGGTAAGCTCTGCATCAGTATCTTTCGCTTGTTCAGAATGGAATACTTTCAGAATTTCGTTCACTTTGTAGCTGATCAAAGTTGGAACATCAAAAAGGTTAATTGTTCGGTTTGAATACACCGATTTGGACTCTAAATTCAGAGTAATGAAGTGTATATTTTGGCCTGAAGTAAGGATTTGACGAATGAACGAGCGACCTTTTTCCTGCTCTTCTGAACTCGCTATTATTAAGATATGACCACTCAACTCCGGATAGTCGATCAATTCGTCGGCTTGATGAAGCAAGATAACTTCATTTGACATGCTCCCTTTTAGTATCTCAAAAAGTCCGCTCAGCACCATATCCGATTGGCTGATCACGACAACTGATATGTTCTGGTTGCTACTCATAGCTTTCAAACAGTTTTTCGAGTTGTTTTACTTTCGGAATCATGATATGATCCTCGATGCGGGAGTGATTTTTCATATCTTTCTCGAACATGAAGAGGTTGGACAGAAATGCATTTCCACGGTTCTGATCGTAGTTGGGCGGTAGATATTTAATGATAATATTGGTCAAATCATCCATTTTATCGTCCATGTTCGAATGTTCTTTTTCGAAGCTCGAAATGGAGAACGATGGATATTTTTGGGTAAATTTATCTCTGAGTATCGGATTTTCGATCACCGCATTTAATTCGAGAATGAAAGGAAACATTTCGCGCTCTTCGAAATTGATGTGAATGACAAACTCCTCCTTAAACTTGGCATAAAATTTACGAACCAGTTCGTTTTCAGTATTCTCATCAGGACTAGCCGACAGGAAAAGCTCGATCAACCGGTCGTTTTCAGGAATCAGGTATTCCTTGTAATACTGATGAGTTTTTATCAGGTAATCGATTACCATCGAAATCGGGAAGTCGAGCAAACGTTTCTCCGGAAAGTAGGCTTCGTAGTGAAAAACGTTGATAGTTTCGATAAAAAAGTTGAGATCAATTCCCTTTTCTTCGCAAATATTCCTGATGGTTTTGTCGCCAAAGCCCAATTTGACACCTAACCGGTTGATGACCGGCAACAAGGAATGATCTTTATGAATGACTGAAGCGAGTTTACTGTTTTCGTTAAACAATTCCATGATTTTCAGAATAATAATTGATTCTTCAAAGATGACAAAATACTCAGGAAAAGGTTCATATCCGAAAACACAAAAACCCCACTTGCGATGAGGTTTTTGGTATTCTATTTTGTTTTTCGAAATCGTTTATGAACGGCGTTTCCAGAAACTTCTGACAGGTTTTTCTTCTGCCTGAGCTGAAGCGTGTCGTGCCGGACTGTTCTCCCTGCGGCTTGGGGTTTCCCTAACTGCCTGTCCGTTGTGTTCGCGGCGGATTGGCTTCCTGGTCGTTTTGTCAGGTACTTTTTCAGGCGTAAAATCTGTCATCGCATACGGATGGTCGTTCACCACTGGTATTGTTTGCGAAATCAGTCGTTGGATATCGCGCAGGAAGAGGATTTCGGTGTTATCGCAAAATGAAAGTGCGATGCCGCTTTGTCCTGCACGTCCGGTGCGTCCAATCCGGTGAATGTAAGTCTCCGGAATATTCGGAATTTCGTAATTGATCACATGCGTTAAATCATCAATATCAATACCTCTTGCCGCAATGTCAGTAGCAACTAAAACCCTCGTTTTCCCGGATTTAAAGTCTGTCAAAGCTTTCTGACGGGCATTCTGCGATTTATTTCCATGAATGGCCTGTGCCTGATGTCCGTTTTTCTGAAGAAACTGAACGACTTTATCGGCACCGTGTTTTGTTCTGGTAAATACCAGGGCAGAAACGATTTCCGGGTTTCTCAGTAAATGAAGAAGCAAGCTGCGTTTGTCAGCATAATTCACCATATACATTTGTTGCTCAACCTTTTCGGCAGTGGTAACTTCAGGCGTAACTTCAACCTTCGATGGATTTTTCAGGATGGTTGCCGACAATTTTACGATATCTGATGGCATTGTAGCCGAGAAAAAGAGCGACTGACGTTCTCTTGGTAATTCAGCAATGATGCGTTTTACATCGTGAATGAAACCCATATCGAGCATCCGGTCGGCTTCATCGAGCACAAACAGTTCAATACTGCGGAAGTCGATATATCCCTGGTTGAGCAAGTCGAGCAAACGACCTGGCGTGGCAATCAGAATATCGATTCCGGCGCGCAATGCATCGGTTTGAGGACGTTCGCCCACGCCACCATAAATAACAGTGTGTTTCAAACCGGCATATCGTCCGTAAGCAGCAAAACTTTCGCCAATCTGGATTGCCAGTTCGCGGGTTGGAGTAACTATCAGTGATTTTATCTTACGTTTCCCTTTTGCGGGAATGTGCGTGTCGTAAAGGATTTGGATGATCGGAATGGCAAAAGCTGCCGTTTTTCCTGTTCCTGTTTGTGCACAACCTAATAAATCTTTTCGCTGAAGTATGATGGGTATTGCTTGTTCCTGAATTGGGGTTGGTTTTTCGTAACCTTCTGTTTTTAAAGCCCTCAGGATGGGCTCAATCAAATCTAACTTTTCAAATGACATTTTAATAATTTGGAAAGGCTTTCTAATCAATCTTTACATGACTGGCCTTTGTGTTAACGGCGCAAAATTAGTCATTAATCCGACAAACCACCCGTATTCAGGATTAATTCGTCTTTTGTCTGAAAAAGAATAAATTACGGTAATATTGAAAAGTCAGATTCCCAATTCCTTAAAGGCAGCATATATTTTACCCGATTCAAACCCTTTACCCATTGCAAACCGCATCAGCTTGTTACGCTTATCGTACTGGTCTTTGGCTTTGATGGTTTTTTCCTTGTCTGCCAATAGTTTTAGAAGTTTGTCTGAATAGTTGTCGTCTTCAATCTCTTCGAAAGCAGCCTCCTGAATTTCCTTGCTGATTCTTTTTGAGTGCAGCATATACGCGATTTTTTGCCTTCCCCATTGGTTGAAACGAAATTTGTCTTTCACATAAGCTCTGGCAAATCGCTCATCATCAACGAATTTTTCCTCTTTTAGCTGATCAATCACTGCCATCGAATCGTCTTTATTCAGGCCCCAAAGTTTTAGTTTCTCCTGAATTTCAGAAGTACATGTTTCTGATCTGCTGCAAATTGCTGATGCCTTACTGTATGCTGCCTGTTGTTCGGGAGTGAATGCCATAGCGTTGGTTTTATGCCTTAAAGATACGATATCTGTTTGTTCTTACTCCCTTGCTGTTCTTGATGAATACCGCGATATTCGGGCAGGAGCCAACCGCAAAACCAATGACCAGTTCGAATTATAGAATGAACATTGCCACATATAAGAATTACAGTGCCCCATATAGAAATGACAGCGCTCCATATAGGATGACTTTTACGGATGCCTCCAACAAATGCTTTAGCCAACGGATAGAATTGAATACACGATCCCTGACTATAGCCCACCTCTCATTTGATTTTCCCTAATCTTTCCAATTTCCCGGAAGCCGCCAGTCCATTCGGGTTGCAGCCGGGTTTTCCTTCGGGAATTTCAATTCCCAGTTTTTGATAGTATTCCATCCAAGCGGGAGGAAAGTTCCCGGTTTTTGGATCTTTGAAAGTCATCGGCTCAAGTTTGAAAACCGAGTCGGCAGCAAAAGCCAGATAAATAAATTCGGAACAATAGTGAGTTGTGTCCGACATGATATAGCTGAAATTGTAGGGTTTGCCCAACATTTGATGAGCTTTCCGGATCGCTGCCGGAATTGTTTTTTGCCATTCGTCTTTAAGCCGATAGGCAATTACCGTCACAGAATCGTCTTTTGGATATAGAAACTCGTTGAGCGACACAATGCAGGTTCCGCCTTCGGGAAAGGCATGTAACACCAAAACTCCGGTATCGGTAACTTCAACCAAACCAACATGCGAAAAATGTGTTTCTCCTGAAGTTTGAGTCACCTGATCAATTGCCATTGAAATTTGTTCGGAAGTAGCTCCCCGAAACAAGATATCGCCGGATTGGAGTTTGATTTTGGGTTCGGGGTGGGTGCAGGAGAAAAGTCCGACAAGTAAAGAGAGGAAAAGGACGGCGATTATTATTTTGTAGATCATGGGAATTGAAAATGTTCTTTATTTCAGGGATAGAAACCGTTCAATTTCGGTGATAAATTCTTTCATTTCGCTGAACATTTCAAGGATTATATACTTATCAAACTCAACATACGATTCGTAATCTCCCTGAGTCCTTCTGTTCGAAGCTTTGTTTATGATTTTCCCGAATTTTTGATCAATTAATCCTTCATGAATAAAATTCTTGTTGAACCAGCCAAGCAACTGCTGATGTTTTGACGTTTCAAACTGAGAAGCTAATCCAAGTGCCAAAAGTGAATAAAACATACCATAATAAATGCGGTTTACGGCAGCTCTTAACCGGTCGTTTTCAATCAAAAGCTGAACATCAGCAATGGTTTCTTTAGCTTCTTCAAGCCTGTACCTAATTAGCTCTGTTCGTTCATTTGCGTCTAGGCTCATGCGTAAATTCCGGATTTAATTGCTTTGCTAAATATTGGTTGTTTGCCTTTTATGGTTCCCAGTTCTCTTTCTGAAATGAGGTGTGCATCTATGATAATATTGTATTTCAGGTTGATATCATAGCAGAGATCAAATATTTGGTTTTCGTCCTTTGCGGTGTAATCTTTCTCCAAAACAATCAAAACATCGTAATCCGATTCTTCATTGGATTTGCCATAAGCCTGAGAACCAAACAGAATAATATCCTTCACAGAATCCTTATACCCTTTCTGTAAACAGCTTTTCAATTCTTTTAATATGGTGAACTTGTCCGCCATCCCAAATAGTTTTGGATAAAATTACAATATTTTGGGCATCATTTTGCAAAAGGGACGAATCAATTCATCAATGGATTGTTTGAGAATTACTGGTTTTCTGTTAACGAAGCACAAACCCTGTGCTATATCTAGCTTTGTATCAATTCTGTTTCAACCATGTTAGCCAATCAGCTGCAACTTTGTCCCAATTAAATATTTCGTAATTTGGCTTGCCATCAGATAGCAATGGAAAATAATTATGGTCGGTTCCTATATATGGATTAAACTGAAAGTTGGTCTTTCCTTTGCGAATAAAATCAACTCTCATAAAATCGTTGAATGGTGCACACCAATCTTTTGTCCCATAACAAACTAATACTGGAATTTTCAGTTTTTTCAAGTATTCAATTGGTGGGTTTGAAAACTCATACGTTGCTTTATTGGTATCACCATGTGTACCATCCATAATGGTTTTGTTCTTAATTACAGATTGCCAGTAATCAAAGTCAGCTTCTGCTCTTTTCACACTATCTGTTTCATTAGCTCTATCTTGTTGTATAATTGACATAATTCGACCCATTGGATTGCCACTTGCATATATCAAATTTGTTACCAAATGAGAGATACTCGCCATTTTTGCAGCAACTGTACTTCCTTCTGAATGACCCGCTAAAACAAGTTGCTTGTTGGAAACCCAGTTTTGTTTTTGTAAGAATTTGATTATTTTAATGTTTCTGTTAACGTAATAGTCCAAAAGATTTCTGTCTGAGTATTGCTTTGGATAATGTCCAGTGCTGTCAATATAGTCAAAGCTTTTACTTAATGCTTTTACATCCATAATTAAGGGGATATTCGGCTTGCTAACTATCACTAAATGATACTTAATGGTCAAGCTATCCGGGTTAAATGGGAAAACTCCGTAAACACCTTTTCCATCATATTTAATTAACGGTTTAGGTAAACTACCCTGACAAAAAAAGAACAATGGTTTTCTTATGTTTTCTTTGCCTTTTTCCGATTTTATCAAAACGTCAACTGTGTCACCTTTGTAAATTATTTGAAAGCGCCTAAATCCATAGTCTTCCGGACGCTTGTTTTGCCCAAATGAGTAAATGGTCAGAAGAAGAAAAATAATTTGAATTACGATCTTCATAATATTTGGTCTAACTAAAATATATCCACCTCAACCACCGGTTTAAAGAAAGCTTCGATTTCCTGAAGAGTGGTTTCTGTTTTCGGTACGTCGCGCACAATTTGACCTTTTTCGAGGATGATCAGGCGGGTGGAAACATCGGCGATGTTTTCCAAGGTATGATCCGAGATCAGGAAGGTGGTTCCGTTTTGTGCCGCAAAATCCTTGATCAGCTTCCGGAGTTTATATTGTGAACCGGGATCGAGGCTGGCAAAAGGTTCGTCGAGAACAACTACTTCAGGATTTCCCAGTAGTGCAGCAATGATGCCCACTTTTTTCTGGTTCCCTTTCGAAAAATCGCGAAGGAATTTCTTTTTACCTAGAATTTCTCCGTTGAAAAAATCAGTGTAGCTTGCAAGAAACTCACTGGTTTCAGCTTTATTCAATTTCCGCAAACCGGCAATAAAATTGAAATACTCTTCGGCAGTGAGGTAACCAATCAGGAACGATTCGTCGATAAACGCACCGGTAAAGTCCTTCCAATCTTCCGATTCGTGCACATTGATTCCTTTGCTCACAACCTGACCTTTGCTGGCTGTAATCAGGTCGAGCACGATATTGAACATGGTTGTTTTTCCGGCACCATTGTTGCCAACTAACCCAAAAATTTCACCTTTTTCGATGTTCAGTTCAGGAATATTTAATACTACTTCTTTATTGTAGGCTTTTACGAGGTCTTGTATCTGTATCATGATCAGGAGTTTTTATAGTTTTTAATGAGCTGATGTTTCTGTTTGAGGTATTGTTTCGAAAAATAGTCGATAATTACCGAATGGAACAGAATTCCGGTAAGTCCGATAATTCCAAGGCCAATATAGCCGCCAATAGCGCCAAAGGCCAAATTGAACAAATAAAATAATCCGATAGGTCCAAGCATGAGTGGAAGTGCGCCCAGCCATTGCGAAGCGCTAACCCCCTGATAATTCATCACCGATGATTGGTTTAAGTCCAGCCTTTTCTTACTGTATTGTCCAATGAAAAAGATGATCGGAATATTGATTCCCAGGTTGTAAAGCAACATAGCCAGATGGGTGTAAATAATTTTGGGGCACATCAAGGCATACGGCAATGTGATAAAATAGCAAGCAACCGAAACCACAGTAACGAGCATGTAAAATGACTGAAGAAACTGTTTCATTTTCAGGCGCTGGCACATAAGCATCGAAAAATAGTTGCTGTGCCAGGCCGGGAAAAACTGACCGTACGAAATCGAAAACAGGCCAACCAGCATGATTCCGCCCAAAATAAAAATGAATTCGGGCAGTTCCTGTCCAGGTTTTGGCTGGTAAATAAGAAAGCCATAAGATAAAAAGACAACCGTCAGGATGGTGGTCGAACGCGGGCGTTTGTTACGCCAGATCAGTCGCAATTCGAGGGCGATAAACCGGCCGGTTTCACCCAATTTGTTCAGCCACGAGTAATCCCTGATTTTTTCTTCCTTCTGTTTTCCTGAAAGAATATTCAGGAACATCCGGCTAAGCAGAAACCGAACGTTCAGCCAATAGAACATGACCGGAAACAAAATCAACAGAATGGTAAGTGCCGGATAAATCAGGATCAGATCAAGCAGTTTGCCCAATGCCCCTGAAAGATCAATAATCCCGAAATGACTGATAGCAAAGAGGCCTGCAAGTGCGGCAAGTAAAATAAAAAATCCATATTCGGCTTCGTTAAACCGCCATTTCAGGTAGATTGCCAAAAAATGGTTGCTGAAAATCAGAATCACAATGGCTGAAAACCAGCTCAACGTCGTTAATCCTGAATTTGCAGCTCCAACCAGCGAAAAAGTTATTGGGATCAAAAAGAATAACGGCAATACATTAAAGAAATTGAACAATGAGCGGACCATCAGGTAATTGGCAATACTGGGGCGACGAATGTTCAGAACAAGCAACGGTTTGAAACTGACAGTTGGCAACTTCTGCATCAGTTGACGAATAATCAGATCGATAGCGAAATACGCCAGCAAAATGCTGTTGAACTTGCTCACCGGATCAACATTCGGAAAATCTCTGGTCAGTATCTTGGGAATGGCAAAACCAAGAATAAGAAAACTGGCTGAAAAATAAATCGCCAGAAAACCTAGTCCGATGTTGGTTGCGATGCTTTTGCCCCAGTAGGCCGACCTGACCGTTTCGCGCCATGCGAGTGAAAAGAGGTTTTGATTCATTGAGGTTGATTTTTTGCTTTTGGGGTATTTGTATAAAGTTGTTATGTTTTGTTATAGATTAGGATTTTACAAATTGGGGGAATTCACGGATGAAGTCTTCTTTAATCCTTTTGGGAACATAAATGCTCATTGCGACCAGAAAGATGGAGAAAAATGTAACTAAAAAAGCGATAAGAAGTTCAACATAGGCATTGTGTGCCTGATATGCGTTGGTACGTTGCAAATATTCAATATAGAATATCAGTGCAAAGGTTGGCACTTGAAACGAAACATCAAACCTGGATTTTATCCATTTTAAATGGTCGTTCAGCAAAAACGATTTCCCCGGAACCAGACTGATCTGATACTTTTTTTTGTTCATGAATTGTATAACAGCCAGAAATATTAAGTAGGGAAATAATAACAATAGAAATTTGTCCAGGTTATTCTCTGATTTTCTAAAAATGCCAAACAAAATCAAGGTAATAGCAATGGTCAGGATGATTTTGGGGAGTTTGAAAAACTCGCCGATGTATTGCCATAGCACTCGTGAATACTTTTTCCGAAGCTCTTTCTCTTTGGCTCTTCTAATTTTTCGGAATCCGGAAACCCCGAACTGGTCAAAGACGGCCCAAAGCGCTTTGTTGTAGTTGAGTTTTGGCTCCTCCTGCCACTTCTGCTCAATGGCAGCAGCCAGATGATCAACTAATTCCATCTGCAAATCATAGTGATATACCTCCTGTTCTTCGCAAAAGGAAAAAAGATTTTCAATCTGTTCCGGGGTGAGTTTTCGTTCGGTCATGCCATCTCAATTTTGGGGTTTAGCAAACTTTGCATATTGCGGATAAACGATTCCATTTCGGTCATGCGGTCAACCACTTCTTTTTTGCCATTTTTGGTAATCGAATAATATTTCCGCATCCGGTTGCCGGTCATCTCAATTTCAACTGTTAGCAAACCCTGTGCTTCAAGCTTGTGCAGCATTGGGTAAAGCGCTCCTTCAGTAATTACAAATTCGCCCGACGAAATGGCTTTTACTTCCTGTGTTATCTGGTATCCATACATACGTCCCTTCTCACCTAAAAGCTTCAGGATAATAGTGGCAAGACTTCCTTTATACAATTGATTTGTTCCCATTTCCCGTAATTTTTTTGTAAACATACATAAATATCTTATGCAATTGAATATTTTGCATTCAAATTTTAGGCATGCTGTTCAAAAGCAGGTTTTAAACCAACTATCAATCCATTCGGTCAGTCAAAGTACAGGTTTTCTTAAATGTTTTGGTATTTCCATCACGATCGAACAATTCAACCAGAATGATGTAAACTCCGAGTTTGAGCCGGTTACCTGAATCGCTGTCTCCATTCCACGACCACGAACCTTCTTGCGCCAATGATTCATTTTTAGCGAGAAATTTCACCTGACGGCCAACCACATCAAAAATCCTGACATTGGCAATGTATCCGGGCTTGTCAAGGATGAAACGAATAGTGAGTTGGTCGTTGTACCCATCGCCATTTGGAGAAAATACCTGAGGTTCGGGTATAATTTCATCTGTAATTCCGGTTTTGATTGCGGTTTGGGAATTTGGCAAACCAGGTGTTGCAAATCCAACAGAAGCTGCGGCTGATGCCCAGTTACTGCGGTCCGTAGTTGTTTTTTCAAAAGAAATGCGTTCGAGTGAAACGCCGTTTTCGTCGGCTAGAAATGGGGAGTGCATTTTTGCCGAGTAGCTGAATTCATCAATAACTTCCAACGAATCGTTTAGCAGAACAACCGTTCCGGCATCATCAGGATAACTTGGGAAAGACTTCATGCTACAAAAGGTTTCCGGATCGTTCGAAAAATAAAACGGAATAACAGACTGGGGATCTTTGGTGCAGGTGAGGTATTGACCGGGTTTTAAATACCTGCTTTCAGTGCTAATGTCGTAAATTTGCTTCAGGGCCAATGTGTCGTTACGGGCAGCAAGTTTTAACCGATGAATGGGAACCGGAACCTCCGAAACATTTACCAGTTCAACAAAATCGGTTCCTCCGGAATAAGGATTAAACAGTACTTCGTTGATCAGAATTGACCCAATCTCAGGAGAGAAAGAAAAGGCGAACGACCGGATTTCGAGATTCATTGCTTTGCCTGATAAGTCGGAAACTCCTGAAACAGATAAGCTTAGTTGAATTCCATTGACTTTACCCAACTGAATATTAATTGTTTGATTTGATCCAATGGTTGGAATGATCTTTACAATTGGAATATCCAGATTATTCTCATCAGTCAATTTGAAATTTTTGATGTCTATGGTTGATGGATTAATTGGCTTGTTGAATGTCAACGTTACGGTATGTGAATTAACAACCGCAATTTTTTGAATGAAAAGCTCTGATAGTCTTAGATTTACGAATATATCGTCGATCCACAATTGTCCGGCGCGGGTAGAGGTATAATTGAAACAAACACCAATATTTCTGAAATTGTTAACCATGTGGTCAATTCCTGAAAAAGTTTTGCTCAATGATTCACCAAACTTTTGGTAGGCAAGTGCCCAACTACCTCGTGTGCTTCGTTTTACATTAATTGTAGCCAAAGTCGAAGCATTCCAGTCAAGATCTGATTGAATGATCAGGCTGTCGGGTTTACCGTTTCTGATTCTCCAAAGTTGAAGTAAGTCAGTGCTTCCGGAGATATTCACACCCACCGCCCAGCCATTGATCAGATCAGTTCTGATAGTGTCTGAGTTCAGGTAAAACCAAAACCGGTTGGAGGAGGACGGATCCCAATTCCCGTTTTTAAGTTTGAAAGACCATTCAACATCGAAGCCATTCAAATCATTGCCAATTGCACGAAATATTGAACTGGAACCGCTGGTTGATTTTGCCAAATGCTTTAACGAAAAGTTTCCTGAAATTTTTTCAGTTGCTGAAACTTCCCAATCGTCAGTTTGTTTCCATCCTACATAATTTCCATCTTCAAAATCGTCCTGAAAAATGGAATAGATTGTATCTTTGTTGGCTAAAGGTTCCGTCATTTCCCAACTTTCAGGGTTGGCAGAATTTCCGGAAAAAGCATTTTTGCTTACAGTTGTTAAAAAATAGACAACTATTATTGCGAAAATAAATATTAATCTGGCCATTTTTGGAAAAATTAAAAGTAAACAATTATTTTTGATCATTCTTTTAAGATTTATCCTTTGAAAATTTGTATTAATTTAACAAAAATTATTCAAATTACCAAAAGAGATAGAGGTCAGCAGATTAGTAATTCAATTAAAAATTATCGAAATGAAAGTTGCAGTAGTAGGTGCAAGTGGTGCAGTAGGCCAGGAATTCCTTAAGGTTTTGGCAGACAGAAATTTCCCACTCGATGAATTGGTTTTGTTCGGATCAGGCCGTTCGGCTGGTAACGAGTATGAATTCAAGGGAAAGAAACTAGTGGTAAAAGAGTTAAAGCACAACGATGATTTTAAAGACATTGACATTGCTTTAACATCGGCTGGCGCTTCTATTTCCAAAGAATTCGCTGATACCATTACCAAATATGGCGCTATCATGATCGACAATTCGAGTGCATTTCGATATGACGACGATATTCCATTGGTGGTGCCTGAAGTAAATCCAGAAGATGCCAGAATCCGTCCACGAAATATTATCGCAAATCCTAACTGTTCAACCATTCAGATGGTGGTGGCTCTTAAACCAATCAACGATTTATCAAAAATTGTTCGTGTGCATGTTGCCACTTATCAGGCAGCCAGCGGTGCAGGTGCTCAGGGAATTGCCGAATTAGAGACTCAGATTCAGCAGGTTGCCAAAGGTGAAGAACCAACGATTAATAAGTTCCCTTATCAACTGGCGATGAATATCATTCCGCAAATTGACGTTTTCCTCGATAACGACTACACCAAAGAGGAAATGAAAATGAACTGGGAAACAAAAAAGATCATGCACACCGATGCTGAAGTGAGTGCAACCTGTATCCGGATTCCGGTTGCGCGTGCTCATTCGGAAGCCGTTTGGGTTGAAACTGAAGAAGCACTCGACATTCAGGAAGTAAAAGCAGCGATGGATCAACTGGAAGGCCTGACCGTTCTGGATAATCCGGCTGAGAAAAAATACCCAATGCCATTGTTTGTTTCGGGATTGGACGATGTGTATGTTGGCCGTATTCGCAAAGATGTGTCTAATCCAAAGAGTTTGACTTTTTGGTGTGTAGGCGACCAGATTAAAAAAGGTGCTGCTTTGAATGCCGTTCAGATTGCCGAATGGCTGATTAAAAACGGAGAAATAAAATAAAATAGACGCAAGACATTAGACAAAACACATTATAAGCAAAAAGCCCGTTAGTTTGACGGGCTTTTTATCTTTTTGGGAGCAATAAGTTCCTACTCTTCAGCTTTAATTATCCAATTTTCATCGTACAAAAAGTCGTTGTAGGGGAAACGCATGATATGAATTTTCTTTACTTCTTCATACAAAGTCTTCTTGAGTCCTTCGATATTTTCTTTCGTACGCGCCGAAACGAACAACGACGGAGTGTTGTTTGTCGCCATCCAGCTGTTTTCCCATTCTTCAAGCGAAATATTACTTTTTGTGCGTGGACTTAAATCGTCTTCATGCTTTTCAATAAAAGTGAAAGCATCAATTTTATTGAAAACATAGATGGTCGGCTTATCGCCAGCCTTGATTTCATTCAGCGTGCGGTTCACCACTTCTATTTGTTCTTCAAATCCGGGATGCGAAATGTCCACCACGTGCATCAGGATGTCAGATTCGCGCACCTCATCCAATGTCGATTTAAATGATTCAACCAATCCATGAGGCAATTTTCGGATAAAGCCAACAGTATCAGCAAGTAAGAAAGGCAGATTACCAACTACCATTTTACGTACAGTTGTGTCGAGAGTGGCAAAAAGCTTGTTTTCGGCAAAAACCTCCGATTTGCTAAGCAGGTTCATCATAGTCGATTTACCAACATTGGTATAACCAACCAAAGCAACCCGGACGAGTCTTCCACGATTTTTTCGCTGAGTAGTTTTTTGTTTGTCGATTTTTATCAGTTGCTCTTTGAGCAAAGCAATTTTATCGAGAACGATACGGCGGTCGGTTTCAATTTGCGATTCTCCCGGTCCACGCATCCCAATTCCTCCGCGTTGCCGTTCGAGGTGGGTCCACATCCTTGTCAACCGTGGCAGCATATACTGATATTGAGCCAACTCAACCTGTGTTTTAGCATGTGCCGTCTGTGCCCGTTTGGCAAAAATATCAAGAATCAGAAAAGTCCGGTCCAGAACTTTGCATTCCAAAACTTTTTCGATGTTCCGAAGTTGAGTTGGACTCAGATCGTCGTCAAAAATTACGGTGCCAATGTCATGAGATTTGATATACTCATTTATCTCTTCAAGTTTTCCAGACCCAACAAAAGTTGCATGATTAGGAATATCCAACCGTTGCAGAAAGTGTTTTTTGACCTCGGCACCCGCAGTATCAGCCAAAAAAGCCAATTCATCTAAATATTCTCTTGCCTTGGTCTCGTCCTGATTTTGAGTGATCAGTCCAACAAGAACAGCCGTTTCGGTAATCGGCGAATTTTCAATCATAGAATTAACGTATTACTATTAATATACAGCCACTTATAAAATTTCAAGAGCTGATTTATTCAATTAAAACAGGGTGTCAAAGATAGAGATTATTTTCCCATTTGTAGATTTTGAGATCAGGCCGATTTGCACCCTAAAAATTCACACCGTTTTTATGGAAAGCAAGACCGGATTGGAATATTTTTATATATTTGCAGCCGATTCTGAAAAGAAAAATAAAAATGGGGGATTAGCTCAGTTGGCTAGAGCGTTTGACTGGCAGTCAAAAGGTCATCGGTTCGATTCCGATATTCTCCACGATGAATTTGTTAAATCAACTGAAAACGAACACAATAGCAGTGTTCGTTTTTATTTTTAGTCAACATTTAGTCAACCATATCGGAATAAGGCATTTTTAGGTCATTTTTTTAATCGTAAATTTGAAGGCGAACCATTTACTAAATCGCTCCTTTTTACATGCTTGAATGTCGCATTTAAAATCGCAGGTAATACTTCAAAGAATGTAAGCAATGAATTTTATACTTTTTTCAAATTATAATTCGAATGTACATTTTGTATAAATTTCTTTCTTCTTTCTTCAAATGATTCGTTTTGTTCTTCCTGAGCAATTGGTTTGGGTAAAATATATGGCAGTAATTTAATGATAAACTCAGCCTTTTCTTTGGGCTCAAGCTTATTTAATAAGGTTGGCAAGTGTTGTATTTCATTTTCAACGAACTGACTAATCATTTCCTTGACTGTTCCTGACAGTTTATTTGAAGTGCCTCTTTTCCTTCCACCTGTTTTTACACCATTAGCCATAGTATCTATTTTTGTCTATTTTAGACAAATGTAATATTCAATTATTTGAATATCAAATATTTTACATTAAATTTTACTTTATAACTGACAGTGTGCTATTGGTGTGCAGGCTTGCAAAAACTGTGACAAAAAATTTAACCATGGGTGGGTGTGGGTTTGGTGAACTTCTTCTCTCTTCATTGGTTTTCAGTATATAAATATGATTTTTAAGTGTATATAGGGCTTGAATGAACTAATTTTGTTATTTTTGAAGCATGAAAACTTATTCCAGAAGCGATATTGAAAAAATTGGGAATGCAATTATTTATCTTGCTGAAAGGATTCCTGATTTATCTAAGACAAAGCTATTGAAGCTGTTGTACCTTCTTGAAGAAACATTTGCAAAAAAATATCAGTTGCCATTTCTTAATCTGGAATTTGAAGTGTGGCAAGCCGGACCAGTAGCACGGGATATTTTTATTGATTTATCCGATGAACCTCTTTTGTTGAAGGATTACATCACTATAGAAAAGAAAGCCGATACTACTTACATTAAACCTATTACCGGTTTTTCTGATGATGAATTTAGCGATAATGAGATTGATATGCTCGACTTGGTTGTTGAACATTTCGGATCATTAACTGCAACTGATCTGGTCAAACGGACACATCAGAAAAATTCCAATTGGTACACAATCGCAAAAAGTAAGGGATTGCTCGATTTATTCGAGAATAGGTTGACCAACTCGTCTGATGAAAAGATTGATCTGACCTGGTATCTGGATGAAAAAGGTAAGGATACCTTTGTAGAACAAAATCATTTCAATCAGTTACTCAGCTATATTAACGATTAAGGATGTACACGCCTGGAAATATTTTGTATTTCACTCCTTTTTATTTTCCCAATGGTGGAAAGGAAAAAAACAAATATTTTATTGTTCTGGCAACGAATCAGGAAAACACCTTAATTGCAACACTCCCAACCAGTAAAGATCATATTCCTGCTAATGTTGAGAAAATTCATGGGTGTATTGATTTGCCCGAAATAAATTTTAACTGCTACTATTTTGAAGCCCTTAAACCCATCGCCGAAAGTGGATGGGGTTTCCCTTTAGAAACTTACGTTTATGGGCCACAGGTTGCAGAATTTAACAAAGCCAATTTTGAAAATATCTATTCGGTTGAAGAAATAGATTATGAAATTGTGGGCAAACTTAAGGCAACTGAGTTAACGGCCATTAAAAATTGTGTAAAAGATTCAAGAACTGTTAAGCGAAAAATCAGAAGAGCCTTAGGTGCAAAAATATAGTCCATCATTTGCATACCCATAATATTAACGCATATTCATTGGTAAATGTGGTTGATCTATTTCTTTACCCCACAGTTTAAACTTCCTTAAGGCTGTTGTCATAAAACAAATTTCTTCTTTATTCCATTGTTTGTTTTTACAATCTTTAGTCATTGGAGCACGATCTTTATCGAGAACTTTCTCATCATATTGTGTGGCTAAGCATCTCTCATAATTATCACAAATAGGATCATATGGAGGGGAAGAAGTTGTCATTTTGGGAGCAAAGCGATTTATAATAATCTCAAGTCCTTTTAAATATGCGATATCGTTATAAGGTATATCTTCTTCGGGACGCCTGGGCATTATGTATTGATTTGAAGCCTCAATAAAAGGAATCCCATAAAAATCCAACAAATAGTGAACTTTTGCATCCAAAGACATTTCATCATTATAAAGACAATAAAGTAGCCGGTGTTGCGATAATTCTGCCTCCATCTTTACATTTTCGAATACTTTGGAAAAATACTCCAATTCATTTTGAATTGCCGCTTGAATATTCGTTTTGTATTTATCGATGAATTGGATTAGTAAGTCCTTAATGTTTATCTTCTTGCCAACATAACTAACTGAAGATGTTTCACAGAAATGTTTGTATAAGTCATTTCCATCAAAATCTGGATTATCTTTTAGAATATGGATCACTTCAAAGAATCCGGCTCCTGGGTTATTATAATGGAGGCTGCTTAAACAAATACTAATTAATAATCTTCTATCCTCAGCAATTTCAGGGTAAACTGATTGACAAACAATCTTTACAGCATTATAAGGTATGGATGGATGCTGACCTTCTATTTCATCAAAAAATGACTGAAGGAGGTTTGCCATACTTTCTACAATGCACAAATAACCAAACTGAAAGGATCTTTCCTCGTCGTTTTTACCGAAAGCCTTTATTAATACCCCAGTGTCGTTTTCCTTAGCGGCTGCAACTTCCCTTTCATCCAGCACTATTCTTTGAATCTCAATATCCAGATTTATAGTGGCACCCTTTAGTGATTTCAATTTTTTAATTTGGCTTTCCAGAAGCTGATTATCACCCAAAATATTAATCGGAATAGATATTGAAGCATTCGCCTCAATATATTCCCTGCATTTACTAAAGTATGTATTATAAACAAAGCCATATTGTATACCAAAAATAGTACTTACAAATTGAATATAATGACAATATTCATGTACATATGTTCCTTTCACCTCTGGTGTATAATTGGAGAAATTAACTGACGGCAATTCATCATTAATTACGATATGAAAGAAGTTGGTTTCGCACTTTCCTCTTATATCTCCACTATCCAAAAAATCGAACAAAGCCATTTATTAAAAATTAAAAGAGTTAGAATTAATCATCAAAATCAGAATATTGATTTTTTTTAAATCGCCATTTTCACGCCATTTTGTTTTAGCCAGTTTTCATGCTCTCTGTAATTTGGCATTTTCTTGTCCAGCTCATTCCAAAATTCGGCTGAATGATTGGGGTGTTTTAGATGAACCATTTCATGTGTAATAATGTAGTCAAGAACCGGAATCGGCGCCATTGCACATTTCCAATGAAAATTTAAACTATTGTTTGGCGACCATGAAGCCCAGCGGTTTTGCAATTCCAATACTTTTATGGAGGCTGGTTTCGTTGGAAACTTATCCTGAATTAGCTTAAGCCGCTCTTTGATTTTTTGCTCTGCTTTTTCCCGATAAAAATCCTTAAAAACTTTGTCTGCTTTGTCTAAATACTTTTTGTCGAGTTGGAAATAGCCACCTGACATTTTCAACGGAACTTCCTGACTATCGATTATCGATAAACGGTAGTTTCTACCGAAATAAAGGAATGATTGTCCATTTACAAACTGCCGAGTTACTTTGCCTTGATTAAGTTCTTTCCATTTCGCCAGTTTTGTAAATATCTGATATTCTTTTGCTCTAACTGTATTCTCAATAACTTCATCTGACACTGAAATGGGTGCAAGCACTCGTACTGAGCCATCACGCTCAATAAAAATACTCACCGTCTTTCTGCGATCAGTTCTTTCGATTAGAATTTCAATTCCGTCTAATGTCATCTTAAATCTGTTTCTCTGTTCTTAGCCAATTTCATTAATTCAGTAGTCAGTTCCGATGCTTTTCCTGAAACTTCTTTAATTCCGGAGTAACGAATTTCATCTTCCAGTAATCCTTCTATTCTTCGTCTTTCAGCAGCTCTGTCGGACCAGAAATTATTTATGGCAGCGGTTTCTTTTAATATCTCCATTAAATTGTGAGTCAGCTCTTTTGTTAAGTTTATTTCCGTCTCATCCTCAATCGATAAGGTATCTTTTATCAAATCATAAAATGGCGCTTCAACAATGGAAATGCCTTCTGTTTCGGGAGTTCTGCCTTCAGACATTTCATCTCTTAGCCTACCTAATTCTTTTACAATATCTTCCCAGTTTTCCTGATAAGCATGTAAAATTGTTTCTAACTTATCTTTGAAACGACTGTATAAGGTTGGATCTTTTTCGAGATTTACTTTGATGTGCCAACGAATGGCATGTTCCATTTCGGAGGCTTTAGATTTTGGTGTTTTATTGAGAAAATCAACATTGTTTTTAAATTCGTCTGAAAGGATAGATACTTCAAAAACCTTTGTATCAATACCCAAAGAAAGTAAATGTCTGTCAATAAGTTTACGGACCTTTTCGGATGCCCATTTCAAGTCCATTGTTTCATCTTTGTACCGATCTTTTATACGCCACAATAAATAACCCAATCGTTTTGCAGGAATTAAGTATTCTGAGCAAGCATGAACATTGAAAAGTAAATCCAGGCTGTCGAAGAAACTTTTTGAATATGTAAGCAATTCAGCTCTGAACTTTATGTTCTTAGCTTTGTCGATACATTCTTCAGCAAATTCAAATTCCTTCGCTGTATCAGTGAACTTTTGCTGTAAAAAATTCTTTATTTCTTTTAGGTCATAATCCCCAAATAAATCAATGAGGCGTTTATATCGAGCTTCAAGAACCGGAATTTCTTTATTTATGTCCCGGAACACTTCCATAAATTCATTTAAGCTGCTTTTGTCCTTATCGGTATAAATTGCCAGTGCATCGCTCAGATGCTTTGTCACGCCAAAGTAATCTACAATCAAACCATAAGATTTGCCTTTCTTTGTTCTGTTAACGCGCGTGATCGCCTGAAATAAATCATGTTCTCTCAAACTCTTATCTAAATACATTACCTGTTCAACCGGAGCGTCGAAACCTGTGAGTAAACGGTCGCACACGCAGATAATCCCAATGCCAGTTTCCGGTTTATCCGGTTTAAAGTCCGATTTAAAATTTTCAATGGCATTCATATCGTATGCATCCTTACGGGCCTTGCTTACATAGCCAGGTTCGTTGTTCCCAATACTCGAAACAATTGCTGACACCTTTAAAAATTCTAATCTTTTTATGAGTTCCGGATCAGCTTCACTATCGGGCAAGGCTTGTAATTCAGCAACCTTATTTGTTATCGCAATTTCCAATTCGTATTTATACCGGACGGCAGCAATAATACTTGAAGCAACTACCTGGGCTTTGAAACCGTTTACCAGAATATCATTATAGTAGTGATCAACAATGTTCTTGGCAATTTTGGCAACGCGGTCTTTACTTTCCAAGTACGCTATGAATGTACCATATCTACGTTGTATCTCTTCTTTTTCGGCCTGTGTCCGTTGTTGGAACATATCTTCAAACTCGTTATCAAAAGCTTCTTTATCATCTAATTTATCTTTTGATACCCGACCAATGTATTTTATTTCTACAGTAGCCCTATCGGCAACAGCTTTGTCGAATTTGTAAAAGTCAATAAAACCGCCAAAACGTTCGTGTGTTTTTATTTCGTGACGCTCGGTAAGTAATGGTGTTCCGGTAAATCCAATACGCACCGCATGAGGAAATGCTGAAAATAAATTATCTCCCATATCTCCGCCTTGTGTCCGGTGGGCTTCGTCAATCAGCAGTAAAATCCTATCACTGTTGTTTATGGGTTCAAAGACTTCGAAATGTGGCACCAAGCCAGCATCTATCAGCGATTGGGCTGATACATTGTTTTCGTCCAGAAACTTATGAATCATTACCATGTTCACATCACCGGTATCGTCGCTTAATTCATGAAGTTTACTTCGACGACTGATAATCCTTACAGGTTCGCCAGTAAGTGCAACAGTTTCGGAAAGCTGGTCTTCCAAATCATTCCGGTCGACAATGAAAATTATTTTCAGGTCTTTTAGATCATCGCAACTGCGAAGTTTGCGAATTAGAAAGACCATCGTTAAACTTTTTCCACTGCCTTGAGTGTGCCAAACTACCCCACCTTTTTCCAGCGAAGTGTTTCCGGCCCTGTAGTTTTTAATAATTTTTCCGACAGCTCTGTATTGGTTGTAACGTGCAACAATTTTTACTTCCACGCCCTTTTTAATTTCCATAAACAGCGTGAAATGTTTCAGTATATCGAGCAAAATCTCTTTGTTCAACATTCCATGAATAAGGACCTCCTGACGTTCTTCGTTAGGTGGGAATTGAACAGTTTTGTATTCTTCGGGGAATATATCCACCCAATTGTTATAAAAATCAAATTCGGCACTAATGGTACCTACTCTTGCTTCGTGACCGTGAGTGATAATGCTGAAGATATTGTAATGAAAAAGTTTTTCCTCCCCTTCTTTAAATCCATAGTCATCCTCACGGGTATTGGCATAACGGGTGATTTGCGAATATGCTTCACTTAATGGTTGAGCAACATCAAAATCTTTTGCCTCAATAACTACTATAGGTAAGCCATTCAGGAATAAAACAATATCTGGAATAATGCCCTGACGGCTTGCTCCGGGAGTCAGCAAGCGGAATTGGTTAATGGCAATGAAGGAATTGTTATCGTAAGATTTAAAATCCACCAACCGAACAGTAGGATCTTGTTCGCCGGTTAATTCGTTTCGTGAAACGCTTGTACCTTTAAGCAACAAACGGTGGACTTCTTTATTGGCTTCGTGCAAACTCTTACCGGCAAAGTTTTGGATTTCAAAGAGAATTTCATCCAATTGTTTGTTGGTAAGCCATTCTCTGCCATCAGCCGTTTTATTAATGGCTTTAATGCTATCTTTAAATACTTTAGGTAGAAGAACTTGTTTAAAGTTTTCGCGCAAGCTTTTACCGGGTTCTTGTGGAACTCCCAAACCTTGGTTAATTACCTGCCAATCTAACTGGCGAAGTTTATCCAAAAAAGGTTTTTCTACGTTAATGTATTCAGCCATAATAGAGTTATAGTTTGGTGAAAATATAGTCTTTGATTTCAATATCGAACAAGTCGTTGTCGTAATCCAGGTCTAAGTGTTCATTTAATAAATTTCGAAATAGCTTAAATGAAATACCGCTACTATCAACTAAGTATAAAAAATAATTATCTGGATTTTGTTTTGCAACGTCCAATTCAGTTTTTGTAAAATAGAAAGATCCAGTATAAAAAGCCTTAACTTCAACTAATTGCCATTCGCTCTGTTTATTTTCCCTATATTTAATATCATAGCCATAGCCGTCCCATTTATTCGGATGATTTGAATATCCCGACAACCATAACACGTTCTCTTCTGAATACTTTTCTTTTAATGCTTTTAAAACATCTTCTTCACATTTTTTACCTAGTTCACTTTTTGCATCATCATTTACAGATGTATACGAACCGTTACCATTTCTTTTTTTCGGTGACTTCTGTGAGCTTTTCGGCTTTTTCTTCCTACCGCTTGGATTGAGTTCATTGATAGGTTTTGTATGCGCAATATTAGCGGATTGGTCTCCTGAATCTTTGTCAGAACTATTATTTACACCATCAACTTTTGGAATAAGTGCTTTTATTTTCTCCTTAATCTCTTCAAGAGCAACAATGCCTATATTAAAGTAAAGCAAACTTCTTTCTTGCACTGAAAGTAAATCAATTAGATTTTCTGATACACCGATATTTTTCTTGTTTTCATTGTATTGGGAAAGGTACAATTTTACTTTGCCGAAATTATCAACTACAATACAACTGTATTTAGACAGGATAAAATCATGAATCTCCTTACTGTAATCGACTTTGAGATCGTATTTGTTTCGTTCAGCAATTTCCTCTGCAATAATTGCATCAAATGAGCTTATTACTTCAATAAATGTTTTTCTTTCGGCTATGGATTTTTCTGCATACAATGTCCATAATGCAACAATAAAATCCTCTTTTATATTCGAAATGTCAGTGTCTATATGAGCAATATGATATTTGTAAAAACTCAGGGATTTGCCAGCTTTCTCATTATAGACATTTAGTAAAATATCTAATTTTGAGAATAGCACATAGAGATAATTTAAATTGTTATCTGATTCTAAAATATCATAATCAATTTTTGAAATAAGCTTTCTTTCGAGTTCAAATTCTTTGCAAATGTTGCTGCGAAAATCACTTTCATCCTCCAGCAAAATAAATTTTTCAGGAATTCCTTTTAGTTCATAAATAATTCTCCAGAAGTCTAATTCACCTTTTGTAATTTCAAGCTTTGATTTCGCATTTAGAAGATATTCTTCGCCAAAAGTTTCAATAATTTTATGATTTGTGTCTTTTAGGTTATTTCTAAAAATATCTCTAATCTCACCCCATATATTCGCGCTGTCAAATGAAATTGAATATATTTCACTGATAATATCACTTAATATTGAATCGTCCTTTAAAGTATCTATTCTGGAGTTTTGGTCGTATTGAACCAGATATGTATATATGTCTTCACTTGACACTACAAAGTCATATTGCTCGGCCTCATTAGTAACATTGTTAAAAGTATGTGATAATTGAGTGCATAGTTTAATATTGATTGACTTAACGATTCGAATTGCCTCTTTAATATCATTGTCTATTTTTAATTTTTGTAACCTGTAAACTAAAATGTAAGGTCTGATTATTTTCAGATAAGTATTTAATTCGTTTGTAGAATATTCATTAACAACAAAATCACCAGACAAATAATTAATGTTTTCAAGGGTTTTCACTTTAAAAAATGTTGAAACATTTTTTTCGCCAGATCGCTTTGGATAATTGAAAACCGCGGTCTCGTTTAAAATTTTACGGGGCAAACCAATGTTGTTTACATAGGTTACATCTTGATATGGTAAGTATTGCTTTTTTTTCTCTTTCGTTGAATGTAGCTCTAAGCCTTGAATATTTTTAAGTGTTTTTTGATTTTCCTTAAAATGGTCAATCGCTGCTAGATACAACTTTCTGGCATTTTTGCCTTGTGGATCGTTTTTCGGGAGATCCTTTAATATCTTTTCAACTCTTTCAATGCTTAGATCATTGAAATCAGTTTTTGCACCAAGTTGCTTTATTATTTCTTTTAATGGGGTATCCGATCGTTACCCGTGATTTTGACTGACAACTTCCTTGTATGATATTGGGTCTGTTATTACTGCCTGTTCTATTAATCTCAGGAATAAAAGTCCTCTACTTGATGATGTTCTTCTGTTATATCTAAATATATATTCATCAAGGTAATATTCTAACTTATCTTTGTTTAAATAACTCTGATGTGTTCCAAGTAACCATCTTTTTAATAGTGACGCAATTCTATGTACGTTTGGTAATATTTCTTCATCTTCATCCTTGACTAATGAATTTTGCACTTCATGAGTATAACCAATTTTAGATAAGTCACCGTAACCTGTCCAACCATCGGTGATAACAACAGAGTCTTTTTCAATGTTGCTAATGATGAAATTGTTCAAGCTTTCGCTTGATGCATTTGGAATTTTTGCTAATCTCATTCTACCAGTTTTCCTTCCATTTATCTCCACTGCAACAGCGATCAAACTCTTGCCTTCTGCACCTCGTCCTCTTTTTCCTGACTTTTTTCCTCCAACAAAAACCTCATCAACTTCAACGATACCCCGGAGTTTGCTTCTACCACCTAAAACCATGAGCCTTCTAAATTTATGGAGCCAAGTCCAAGCTGTTTGATAACTACCTAAACCAAGTATTTTTTGTAACCCTTTTGCACTTACTCCATTCTTTTGGGCAACCATCCACCATATTGCATGAAACCAAATCAATAAAGGTTTGGTCGATTTATGAAAGATAGTTCCAGTTGTTACAGTTGATTCTTTTCCACAATCTCTGCATTCAAAACGTCCTTTATTCTTTTTCCAATAACGAATAGAACCACAAATAGGACAAATAAAACTTTGTGGCCATCGAATTAATGATACATAGTCCAAGCAGTCCTGTTCAGTTTTGAACATTTCCTCAAACTCCATTTGATTTCCAGGATATTTCATCCAGTAAAGCTAAATATTTACGGGAGATGATCGGATACCCCATATTTATTATTGAATTTACGATCATATTTTTCTCCTAATCTACTGAATGCAAGTTTCGCTGAATCATAAGCAGTTATGCTTTCAATATCCATTCCACTGTCATCAGTTGGATTAGGGTATTCAAGTTTTACAACCTGAGGATGGGATTCTAATTTATGGATGAGTTCTTTACCTTTTGCAGTATTTGAATTAATTAATAAATGATTTCTGACTTCGTCAAAACCGTCTTTGAGTGAAACATATCCTTCGGGGATAGGATCGGATACAATGGAAGGTTCAATAAACTGAACTGTTTCGGGATAACGGCGCAGTTCTTTTTCCAGGCGTTTTCCGGCAGGTGTATCAGTATTTATTTTTACAGTAACAGTCATAGCAAGAATGATTTACGAGATAAAATCAGATAACAAATATACAATCGTTTTTCCATAACCATGATAAAGAATTTATAATCTTTGCCGTCTGTTTGTTACAAATTGAAACGCATTGAACACCAGAAAAATGAAGTGGTAATAGCGTTAGAGAATTTGAAGATGTAGTAAAACCAACAAAACCGGCTTGTTCATCAAGTTATGCACTTAATATCCCAAAAGCTTATTTAACGACGGTAAAATACAGATCACTCCTTTTGTTCAGGCCGGTGAAAAAGGATTTTATATGTGGAGAGGTGTTTCAAGAGATTTGTTTGATTATGTCAATAAAGTCGGACAAGATTTGGTTTTGACGCTTTCGACCGAGGATTTTCGGATTAATAAGCAAAAGAAGAAAAACCTGATTGAAATTGTTGGATTCATTTTCGAACGAAAGGGCTCAACCGTAATCGAACCTATTATCCTGAAAAGCATTACGGTAAAACTGGACACCCGTTAACAGCGAAGGTATTTATGGTTCAAGACCATGGAAATTTAAATTCCAGAAATTAGCGACTTGCCCCCAAAACACCAAAGTTTTAAAGTTCACAGCGGCGGGAATATTGCATTGATATTCAGGGCGCTATTTTTTTATTCACGAAAACTTTTAGGAAGTTTACGCAACCTTTCATACTGAAATTCAGTCTGATTAATGTTTTAATTCCTTAACCGATGAAAAAAGTCGTTTTTACTTTGACCGTTTTCTTTTTATTTCTGTTTGCTTGTACTGAAAAAGTAAATGAAGTACAAACACAAATTCAAATAAGTGATTTGTCTGATCATAACATGAAAATAATTCCGGTAAATCCATCCAGCAGCGACCAAATCAAACTCGTGGTATTTGATGATTGTACATACAATACACTATCCGGGATAATAAGAAGAGACAATGCTATTGAAATCAGGAAAGAGTTTAATAGCATGATGAAATGGCCGTGCATAATGAAGAACGATACCATTCTGATCGGAAAATTACCGGAAGGAACATACACCGTAAATTACAAACTTCTGGACACTTTTACTCAAGTAACGGATCCAACTGTTTTATCGTTTTGGTTTACCTTACCTGTTTCAAAATAATTAGCATCTCCCAAAACCTGCAATTTCAGTGTTCCTGAATTCGTTTCGGATTTATTGTCGCTTACCATTTTGCCCTCAAATTCCTGATTAAAATCACGCTTTTTTTTCATTTTTTACAAAAACACAAGATAGATGTCGTAAGTTTCTGTAAATCAAAGACTATTCAATGTTATCTAATGTTTAAAAACTCAACAAAATATGATTGGTCATGGGTAAAAAGCACTAATTTTGCCCCCGATTTTATAATCAGTTTCAAACTATTATGACAGAAAAATATAACAACCTATTTAATGAATTTCCACCAATCAGCACTCAGCAGTGGATGGATAAAGTTACCACTGACCTGAAAGGAGCCGATTTCAACCGTAAGTTGGTCTGGAAAACAAATGAAGGGATTGATGTTCAGCCGTTCTACAGGGAAGAAGACCTGGAAAAACTCGACTACCTGAACAGCTTGCCCGGTGAGTTTCCATACACAAGAGGGAACAAGAGAAACAACAATGAATGGCTGGTTCGTCAAAGCATTCAAGTAAACAATCTTGCCGAAGCCAACAAAAAAGCCCTGACTTATCTGATGAAAGGGGTGAATTCGTTGGCTTTCGTATTTGACGGAAGTTCCGAATTAACGGTAGCAGATTTGGTTATTTTGCTGAAAGGCATTCATTTGGATGCAGTTGAAGTAAACTTCGTCAGTAAAGCCTTCACCTGCAAAATCGCCCGTGTCTTTGCTGAGTATGTCAAACAAAGCAATTTTGATCCAAAAACCATCCAAGCTTCGGTTGAATACGATCCGTTCGGAAAATATGCACTTACCGGAAAGTTCAACAAAGGGTTGGAGCATGTGGTTGAAAGAGCGATTGATTCAATTCATTCAACAGCAGAACTTTCAAAGTTCAGAACACTGGCCGTAAATGGCAAAAACTTCAGCAACGCTGGCTCATCAATCGTTCAGGAATTGGCTTACTCATTGGCTCTGGGTGCTGAATACCTGACTGTATTGACCGAAAAAGGTTTGGAAGTTGATGCTGTTGCAAAAAAGATGAAATTCAATCTGGCGATCAGTGCAAACTATTTCCTCGAAATAGCCAAACTGCGCGCTGGACGCATGTTGTGGGCGCAAATTGTGAAAGCCTACGAACCAAAATGTAATTGTTCGTGCAAAATGATTGTTCACGCCGAAACCGGAAGCTGGAACAAAACCGTTTACGATGCTTATGTGAATATGCTTCGCACCCAAACCGAAGCCATGAGTGCTTCATTGGGCGGTGCCGATTCAATCACGGTTCTTCCGTTTGATGCGATTTACGAAGATTCAACAGAATTTTCTGACCGCATTGCCCGTAACCAGCAATTACTACTGAAGGAAGAAGTAAACTTCGACAAAATTGCCGATCCGGGTGCCGGTTCCTACTATATCGAAGAATTGACCGCCTCAATCGCCGATCAGGCGTGGAAGCTGTTTCTCGAAGTTCAGGAAAAAGGTGGATTCCTTGCTGCGCTTCGCGAAGGTTTTATTCAGGCTGAAATTAAAAAGATGGCAGCCAAACGCGACATGAACATTGCAACCCGCCGCGAAAACCTTTTGGGAACCAATCAATTCCCGAATTTCAACGAAAAGATCGATCAGAAAATGGATGCTTCAGTTTTTGCTCCTGTTGATTTAACCGTTGAAGGAGCTGAAATCGAAACCCTGAAACCATACCGTGGCGCTCAGGCTTTCGAAGTACTTCGTTACAAGACTGATGTTTATGCCAAAACCAGCAAACGTCCGCTGGCTTTCATGTTGACAATTGGTAACCTGAATATGCGCAAAGCCCGTGCACAATTTGCCTGCAACTTCTTTGCTGTTGCCGGTTTCGATGTGCTCGACAACAATGGTTTCGAAACTGTTGAAGAAGGCTGGAAAGCTGCTCAAAAAGCTGGTGCTCAAATCGTGGTTATTTGCAGCTCTGATGACGAATATGCCGAACTTGCTCCTGCTGCTTTCGATGCAATTGCCGGAAAAGCCATTTTCGTGGTTGCCGGCGCTCCTGCGAATATCGACGAACTGAAAGCAAAAGGAATCACCAACTTCATCAGCGTAAAAAGCAATGTATTGGCAGACCTGAAGGCATATCAATCAACATTGGGAATTTAAAAACAAGAACATGAAGCCAAATTTCAAAGACATAAACATCAAAACAGCCGCCCCTCAGCAGAATGCTGCGGAGTGGTCAGCCAAAAATAAGATTGAAAAGAACTGGATTACTCCGGAACAGATTCCGGTGAAACCAGTTTACACCAAAGACGATCTGGAAGGAATGGAACACCTGCATTATGCAGCGGGTCTGGCTCCTTACCTGCGTGGGCCATATTCAGTGATGTACGCCATGCAACCCTGGACCGTTCGTCAGTATGCTGGGTTCTCAACTGCCGAAGAATCAAATGCATTCTATCGTCGTAACCTGGCTGCCGGTCAGAAAGGTTTGTCGGTTGCATTCGACTTGGCAACTCACCGCGGATACGACTCCGACCATCCACGTGTGGTTGGCGACGTTGGTAAAGCCGGTGTTGCCATCGACTCTATCCTCGATATGAAAATCCTGTTCGATCAGATTCCATTGGATAAAATGTCGGTTTCAATGACCATGAATGGTGCGGTACTTCCGGTGTTGGCCTTCTACATTGTAACTGCATTGGAGCAAGGTGCTACTCTGGATCAGCTTGCCGGAACCATTCAAAACGATATCCTGAAAGAATTCATGGTGCGAAACACCTACATCTACCCACCTGAATTTTCGATGAAAATTATTGCCGACATTTTCGAGTTCACTTCTCAGAAAATGCCAAAATTCAATTCGATTTCTATCTCCGGATACCACATGCAGGAGGCCGGTGCAACTGCCGACATCGAAATGGCATACACCCTGGCTGACGGTCTCGAATACCTTCGCACAGGTATCAAAGCCGGAATCGACATTGACGCTTTTGCGCCACGGTTGTCGTTCTTCTGGGCGATTGGACTTAACCACTTCATGGAAATTGCCAAGATGCGTGCAGCCCGTATGATTTGGGCCAAGATGGTAAAAGAGTTTAATCCGAAAAATCCTAAATCGATGGCTTTGCGCACGCACTGCCAAACTTCAGGTTGGTCTTTGACTGAACAAGATCCATATAACAACATTGGCCGTACAGCGATCGAAGCCATGGCTGCCGCGCTGGGTCACACCCAATCGCTGCACACCAACGCATTGGACGAAGCGATTGCTTTGCCGACCGACTTTTCAGCCCGAATTGCCCGTAATACGCAGCTTTATATTCAGCAGGAGACCGAAATCTGTCGTGCGGTTGACCCATGGGCAGGTTCGTATTATGTTGAAACTTTGACCAACGAACTGGCTCAAAAAGCCTGGGCGCTGATCGAGGAAGTTGAAGCTTTGGGTGGTATGTCGAAAGCCGTTGAAACCGGTGTGCCGAAAATGCGCATCGAAGAAGCTGCTGCCCGCACCCAGGGCCGTATCGACAGCGGTACACAGGGAATTATCGGCGTAAACAAATACCGTTTGGAAAAAGAAGACCCGATTGATATTCTCGAAATCGACAATACCGCCGTTCGTTTGTCGCAGATCGAAAGATTGAATAAATTGCGTGCCGAACGCAACGAAAGCGAATGTCAGGCAGCCTTGGAAGTCCTCAGCAAATGCGTTGAAACCGGCGAAGGAAACTTACTGGAACTGGCTATCGTAGCAGCACATAAACGTGCTTCACTGGGCGAAATTTCTTACGCATGTGAAAAACATGTTGGACGTTATAAAGCAATCATCAGAACTATTTCAGGCGTGTATTCAGCAGAAAGTAAAAACGATTCTACCTTCAAGGAAGCGCAGGATCTGGCCACTAAGTTTGCCAAATTGGAAGGCCGTCAGCCACGTATCATGATCGCCAAAATGGGTCAGGACGGACACGACCGCGGTGCGAAAGTTGTTGCAACCGGTTATGCCGATTTAGGTTTCGACGTTGACATGGGCCCATTGTTCCAGACTCCGGAAGAAGCTGCCAAACAAGCCGTTGAAAACGACGTGCATGTGTTGGGTGTTTCGTCTCTAGCCGCAGGACACAAGACTTTGGTTCCATCGGTTATCGCCGAATTGAAAAAACTGGGTCGCGAAGACATCATGGTCATTGCCGGTGGTGTTATTCCTGCTCAGGATTACCAATATCTGTACGATGCCGGTGTAGTTGCCATTTTCGGTCCAGGCACCAACGTTGCTGCTGCCGGAAAGAAAATTCTGGAAGTGCTGTTGGCTGCGCACGAAGAATAGAAGCCCCTCCCAACCTATCCGTGGGGGAGGAGAAAAAACAAAACACCAACTGATCCGATGACTCGAAGTCATCGGATCAGTCAAAATACAAAAGCCGCTTTCCTGAAAAGGGAGACGGCTTTTTTTGTATTACTTTGGTTGTTACTGTTTTAGAATCGAATCTATAGTATTTTGTTCTTTTATTGTTTGATTTAAAGTGCGTATTTCTTGCTTTATCTCTTTTATTTGCGCTTTATTGATTGTTGTATTAAATAGAAATGGAGCAATTAAAGAAAAGAATAGTGCGACTAACGCGATTACAAAAGAGTTTCTTGAAATTCTAGTTTGTCTTCTTGCTTCCAATAGTTCTGTTTCATGAAAAATTTGCTCTGTTGTTTTAAACCTATTCTCAACTAGTATTTTTATTTCAGTTCCTACAACTAGAAAACTATTTCTATAAGATGTTATAATATCGTAAATTGTTGTAGGTATTGGCCATGTTGCAAATTCTGCCACCTTTTCATGTAACTCTCTTTCTGTTAGATTCTTTGAGACAAAATTGCCAGGAAAAGGATGAGGATTTATATGGACAAAAATTAAGTAATTTTTCTCTAAGTATTGTAGCAAGGATATTAATTCAAATAGTTCGCTAGCAGCATTAATTTCATCGCCTTTCTTAAACCAGATTGTAATTGTTTTTTCCTTCTGCTTTATTTCCAATCCTCTATCAAATAGTACAGAATTCGTAATAAAATCAAGAACATTAGATTTAGCTAAATCAATTTCAATAAGCTGTTTGATTATCTTTTTTTCAAATTCACTAAAAGTTCTCATAAGGTGTTTTTTAAGAGAATGTTGGAGATTGGTTTCGCTGACCAAATTACTAAATTATTACTTAATAATCCTATTGGTGTTACCCACCTTCTGCCTTCGACTGCTTCGCGACTTCGGCGTGAGCTCAGTCGAACGCTCAGGCAGCGGCTCGGGCCGTTAATGTTCGCAAGCGCACCGCTCCCTGAGCAGCGTGTTTCCTGAGTAGCGAAGTATATTGAAGGATAGCGTGTCGAAGGGAGCTCACATCGAAGGCTGACGGACATGCTTCAACAATAATCATTTTTTCTACCTTTATCCAAACTTAAATCAACCCATTATGAAAGTACTTTTTATCGGCGGCACCGGATTTATAAGCACAGCCGTCAGCCGCATGGCTATCGAACGGGGAATGGAGCTTTACCTGCTCAACCGTGGAAATCGCGCTACAGAAATTTCAGGAGCCTATCAGTTAACCGGTGATATCCATAATCCAGAGAGTATGCGCAATGCGCTAAAAGACCAGAATTTTGATGTGGTCGTCGACTGGATTGCTTTTACCCCGGAAGACATTGAACGCGACCTGTCTGTTTTTCGCGGACGTACCAAACAGTTTGTTTTTATCAGCTCGGCTTCGGCCTACCAAAAGCCACCGGTAAATTATGTGATCACAGAATCAACGCCGCTCAAAAATCCATACTGGGACTACTCTCGCAATAAAATTGCCAGCGAAGAACTGCTAATGAAAGCTTATCGCGAAGAGGATTTTCCGGTAACCATCGTGCGGCCATCATATACTTATAATACGTATTTACCGGTTGCAGTTGGAGGATTCGGCTGCTATACGTTAGCGGACCGTATGCTGAAAGGCAAGCCCATTATTGTTCATGGCGATGGCTCATCGCTTTGGGTGAATACTCATGCTGAAGATTTCGCCAAAGGTTTTCTGGGACTGCTCGGAAATGAAAAGGCCATTGGGCAAGCCTTTCATATTACTTCAGACGAAGTGCTGACCTGGAACCAGATTTATCAGACCATTGCCGATGAATTAGGCGTTGAGGCGAAAATGATCTACATTCCGTCAGATTTTATTGTGAAGGTGGTTCACCGCCTGACTGGCGATCTGCTTGGCGACAAAACATGGAGTTCGGTATTCGATAACTCCAAAATCAAATCGTTTGTTCCGGAGTTTCAGGCTACCATTCCGTTTCGCGAAGGAATCCGCCGCACGCTTGAATGGTTTGCTGCCGACGAAAAACGCCAACGCATTGATGAGAAAGTAAATCGGGAAATGGATGAAATTATCGAAGCTTATAACAAAGTCTTTAACTGATCTGTTATGAGTTGAGGGCTTCAACCAGAGTGAAGCCCTCAATTATAGCTTGCTTAAGAACTGAATTGAAAATCTATTGTGGCAAATACCTGCTATGATCGTCTTCTTTTTTCTCAATTACCGGTGGCTCAAAAGTTGGTTGTTCGAGCAACGACGCTCTACTCATAGCTATTGGTGATTGTTTTTCGACACCAAATGCAGCCAGCCTTTTCGTCAAATTTGGATGCGACGCAACTTTCTCGGCAAACCAAATCCAAAAACCATCTTCCGAAGTTTGTTGTCTCAGGTATTCATTCAGGTTTACTTTTTTATAGATGGTTTTGCCCGATGCCAATACCAATAAGCCGGCTTTCACTCCTGAAGGACTCAAGGCATGACCGACGTTGTCGCATGTATATTCACAAGCCCGCGAATAGGCTGAGCCTAGAAATGGAATGAAATAGGATGGCCAAAGCAGCAAATTCTTCAGCATGTGATTGTGCTTGATATGCCCTAATTCGTGACCAATAATAAATTCGAGGATGGCTTTGTCTTGCTCATAGGCAGTTTCAACAATTTCAGAATAGAGAACGATGTAATTCCGTCCGAAAAATCTTGCTGCAAAAGCATTCAAAACTCCACCCGACTGAAGAATATAAACACTTGGGACAGTTGAAAGACCCAGTAATTCTGACTGTTTTGAAACAATCTGGAAGATATCAGGAAATTGATTTTTGCTTAATTTAATCGCATTGCCTTTCAAATGACCGATCAGGATTCCAAACCTGAAGAAAAGAAAAAAGACAATTGCGAAAGCATAAAAATACAGTAAATAAACTGTTGCCAGTTGTGGACCAGTTGCTTTTAAAGACAACATGATTAACTTAACTAACAAGTAGTACAAGCCCAAACTGGTAAACATTCTGATATAAAAATATACGTTCTCCTTACTGTTTACCTTATAATCTATTCTTGAATCCATTGGTTGAAATTTGATTGGTTGATAATTTGAATGATCGTGGTTTTGATGGGCAAGCTAATTAATTTTACTTAATAATCATTCCGAAAAAGATTGTTTTTTTGAGGATTTCACTCCAAAATAAAGATTTCCCCCGATCAAATCAGTAATAATCTATTAACTCCTGTGTTAATTCAGGTCGCCAGAAATGAGGGGTTTAGCGGTAAAAAGAATTAATTGACTATCTTTGCGCAGATTTTTAAAACCTTCATTCATAAATAAATGGCACATAAATCCGGATTCGTAAACATCATCGGAAATCCCAATGTCGGGAAATCTACCATCATGAACGTATTGGTTGGCGAACGTTTGTCGATCATTACCTCAAAAATGCAGACCACCCGCCACCGCATTAAGGGAATCGTCAATGGCGATGATTTCCAGATTGTTTACTCCGACACGCCCGGAATCCTGAAACCAAATTACAAGCTTCAGGAAACCATGATGAAGTTTGTGAACACCGCGCTGATTGATGCCGACGTGATTTTGTATGTGACCGATGTGATTGAAAGTCCCGACAAAAACGAAGAATACATTGAGCGTGTTAAAAGCTCGGAAGCCGCCGTGATTGTGCTGATCAACAAGATCGATTTATCAGATCAGGAAAAAGTGATGACTTTGTACAACTACTGGCGCGAAAAGCTTCCACTGGCTGATGTTTATGCCGTTTCGGCACTCGAAAAGTTCAACGTAGCGCAAATTTTCGACCGGATTCTTGAATTGTTACCTGAAGGTCCGGCTTATTTCCCAAAGGACGAAATGACCGATCGCAACGAACGTTTCTTTGTGAGCGAGATCATCCGTGAGAAAATACTGCTTTACTACGACAAGGAAATCCCTTATTCGGTAGAAGTGGAAGTGGAAGAATTTAAAGAGGAAGAGAAAATATTGAACCTAATGTGTGTGATTCATGTGAACCGCGACAGCCAGAAGGGAATCATCATTGGTCATCAGGGTCAGGCGCTCAAAAGAGTTGGAACCGAAGCCCGGCTGGATATGGAGGAATTCTTTCAGAAAAAAGTATTCCTTCAGCTATTCGTGAAAGTGAATAAAGACTGGCGCGACAAAGACCGCACGCTGGGCGGATTTGGATACGACATGGAGTAAAAGCATGGGGCTTGGAAACCGGAAACCGGAGACCGAAGAAATTAGTCGCAGTCGCAGGATTCAGTTTTCAGTAAAAAGTTTTCACCCAAGAAATTGAATAAATTGGAACAATAAAATAAAGATAGCGTCCTGGTTTTGGGACACGAGGAGAACAAAATGAGTAATATTATAGCAATAGTTGGAAGGCCAAATGTAGGAAAATCGACCCTTTTTAATCGGTTCACCGAATCGAGAAAAGCCATCGTTGACGAATCAGCCGGGGTTACCCGCGACCGTCAGTATGGAAAAGGTGTTTGGAACGGAATCGATTTTTCGATCATCGATACTGGTGGATATGCCGTAAATTCAGAAGATATTTTTGAAGGAGAAATTCGCAAACAGGTGATGCTTGCCATCGAAGAATCGGATGTGATCGTGTTTGTGGTTGATGTGGAAAACGGAATTACCGACATGGACGAAGAAGTCGCTTCAGTTCTGCGCCGCTCAACAAAAAAGGTATTTGTTGCTGTCAATAAGGTTGATAACAACAAGCGGATCATGGATTCGCACGAATTTTATTCGCTCGGATTGGGCGAAATCTATTGCATTTCGTCGATGACAGGCAGTGGAACCGGTGAATTACTGGATGCCATTGTTGAAGAATTTCCGAAAGATGATCCTGAAGAGATTGAAGAAAATGTTCCGCGTTTTGCAATTATTGGCAGGCCAAATGTTGGTAAATCGTCATTCATTAATGCCTTGATAGGTGTTGACCGTAATATGGTAACCGACATTGCCGGAACCACCCGCGATGCTATTCATACCCGGTACAATCAATTTGGTCACGACTTTTATCTGATCGACACAGCCGGACTACGCAAACGTACCAAAGTAAAAGAAGATGTTGAATTCTATTCGACGATGCGCTCAATCAGGGCAATCGAAGATTCGGATGTTTGCATTCTCATACTCGATGCCACCCGCGGAATGGAATCTCAGGATGTTTCAATTTTCCACCTGATCGACCGTAACAAAAAGGGGCTGGTTATTCTGGTCAACAAATGGGATTTGATTGAGAAAGACAATACAAGCACCAATGAATACACAAAAAAAATCAAGGAGCGCATAGCACCTTTTGTCGATGTTCCGATCATGTTTATTTCAGCATTATCAAAACAACGTATCCTGAAAGCTTTGGAAACTGCCGTTGAGGTATATGAAAACCGTAGCAAGAAAATCAAAACTTCGGAATTGAACGAGGTGATGCTCAAAGCAATTGAATCTTATCCACCGCCATCGATCAAAGGTAAATTCGTGAAAATTAAATATGTGGTTCAGTTGCCAAGCCAGACACCAAGTTTCGCTTTTTTTGCCAATCTGCCACAATACGTAAAAGAACCTTACCGTCGATACCTCGAAAATCAGATCCGCGAAAACTTCAATTTTACAGGAGTTCCTGTTCAGATTTATATCCGAAAAAAATAAGTAAAACCGCATAAAAAAGCCGTCTCCGAAGCAATTCAGAGGCGGCTTTTTCTTTGGTCGAACTGCCCGATTAAATGATAGAATAAAGCAATGTATCGAGGCGGGTAAACTTACTGAAATCCAGACTTTTCATGATCAATACACTGATAAATTTCAGATGCGTGAAACTACCAATTTAATACTGAATAGGAACAATTAATTTACCCACAAATGCTCGATCAATATTTTGAAACCAATCCCGATCAAAATCAAACCGCCTAAAATTTCGGCATAACGGTTGATCGTCGGTCCTGTTTTTTTACCGAGAAGTATTCCAAGCATGGAGGCGATAAAAGTAACCAGTCCGATAATAAAGACAGCAATCCAAATTTTATCAAGAAAGGTGGCGAAACTAAATCCAACAGCCAGTGCATCGATACTTGTGGCAAGTGAAAGTGTCAGGATTACCTTGATATGCAATGGATTCCTTATTTCGCGGGCTTCGGAACTCATAAAACTTTCGATGATCATTTTTCCGCCAATAAGTGTCAGCAACCCGAATGCAATCCAATGGTCAACGGGTTCAATCAGCGATCTCATGCTGTTACCAACCAACCAACCGATCAATGGCATAAAAGCCTGAAACAGAGCCAGAAATATGGCAATTTTTGCAGCTTGAAAAAAACGGATGTGTGGAAGGTTCAGTCCACTGCAAACCGAAACAGCGAATGAATCAAAAGACAAACCGATAGCAAGAAAAATGACAGTTAAAATTTCCATCCGTTCAGAATTGAGCGACAAAACTATAAAAAAAAGATACTTCGGGTAAAGAAATATAATCAGGAATGATAATGGGTTAATAAAAACTAAATTACTATATTTCGCCAAAGCCCTGGATTTCATATTTCTTTCAAAGTAACCGGACAAATCGCAACTTAATATTGGAATTCAAGGCTATCATCAAAAAGTTTAAAAAAGTATAAAACTTAACGCTGGATTTTTGACGAATGTTCGTCTTTACTTATTGTATGGTAATTAAATGTTGGGTTATCAAAAAGTCACCAATCTTCTAACAACTAATGCTTTAAAGATGAAACAGTTTATTTTAGTTAGTGCAAGTTTATTCCTGTTAATTGGTCTGTTCAGCTGTGGACAACGCGATAAATCGAAAGTTCTGGGACAATACAAATACGAAGAAAGTAAGACTGTTTTGAATGAAACGCTCAAAAAAAAGCTGGGTACCTGGGTTCAGGAAGGAACCAATTGTTATGGAATTATCATCTTGTGTGATGAAAATGGACTGCCAAAGAAACTGAAAGAAATTCATGCAAAAGTGGTAAGCATTCAGCCTGACAAGATTAAAATGAAAGCTCTTGAGGATGTTATCATGTCACCAGTTAAAGGATGTAGCAAGATTGGCATAAAAAAGGGAGAAACATGGGATGAAACTGATGGCGATCTATTTCAGAACAAAGAAGAAGCCGTTCAATTTATTGATACGAATTATCCCGATTTGAGGAGAAAATAATTGTGTTCCTGATATCGGACCAAAGAATAACTATTGAACCATTTTTATGAGCAAAAAACCAAATACAACGAACTGGCCTCGTCCGCTTATTCAATGGGGAACCATTGCAGCTATTTTAGTAATAGCCTTTCTTCCAAAGTTTAATGACAATTTTGTTCCTGACTTTGAAGCTTATTGCCCTTTTGGCGGTATTCAGGCTTTAGGAAGTTATTTACTTAACGAAGCTTTGTCGTGTACGATGACCAGCGCACAGATAGTGATGGGTGTTCTCCTGGTACTTGCCGTATTTATCTTCAGTAAATTATTTTGCGCCTTCATCTGCCCCGTTGGAACTTTCAGTGAATGGCTTGGAAAATTAGGCGATAAATTAAAGATTCGCATTACAATCAAAGGGCTGGCTGATCAGATTTTGCGCTCGCTAAAATATATATTGTTGTTCATCACGCTTTATTTCACTTTCGACTCAAACGAACTTTTCTGTAAAAAATACGACCCTTACTATGCTGTTGCAACAGGTTTTAGCGCCGACGTTGTGGTGTTTTATGCAATTATTGCAATTGTTTTGGTGGTATTGGGATCGGTATTTGTCAGACTTTTCTGGTGTAAATATCTATGTCCGCTGGGAGCAATTTCCAATATTTTCAAATTTACCGGATTCTTTCTTTTGGTTTTGGTCTCTTACCTTGTTTTGCTGAAAGCAGGCATCGATATTAGTTACGTATGGCCTCTAGCAATAGCATGTGTTGGCGGCTATGTGCTGGAATTGACAGGCTTTGCATTAAAAGTATTTCCGCTGTTTAAAATTACCAGAGACGAGAAAACTTGTATCGATTGTCAGATTTGCTCCCTCAAATGTCCTCAGGCCATTGATGTGGCAAACCTGAAAGTGGTGAGACATCCTGATTGCAATTTATGTGGCGAATGTTTGGCTGTTTGCCCTGTAAATAATACACTTCAGGTTAACCGTAGAAATAGTTTACGCTGGATTGCCCCTATAGCTACTGTTGTTTTGATTGTTGCAGGTATATTTATTGGAACGCTTTGGGAAGTACCTACCATTGATCAAAAATGGTTTAGCGAAGCTGAAATGGCCAAAGCTGAAGTATTTACCCAATCAGGATTAAAAAACATAAAATGCTACGGGAGTTCAATGGCTTTTGCTGCAAAAATGAAGGAAGTGAATGGAGTATTTGGTGTGGCAACCTACGTGACGACTCATGGTGTAAAGGTATATTATGACCCTCAAAAACTGACTACCGCCAAAATTCAGGAATTACTGTTTACACCATCGAAAACTCCGATCAAGCCATTGAGAAAAGGAGTCGAAGAGGTTCAGGAATTAACCTTTTGGGTTGATAATTTCTTCGATTTGTTCGACTTCAATTACCTTACCCGTTTGCTGGTTGGAAAAACCCATGCAGTTGGTCTGATTTCGGAATATGCCTGCCCGGTAATGGTCAAGATCTATTTTCCTGCGGACGAAAAAATTAATGAAGAAGAATTGGTGAAAATTTTGGAATCTGAAACACTGACATACAAAAATGGCGAGAAAAATTTGACTGTGGATCTCGGCTACAAAGTTGCTAAAGGCCCTGAATACAAGACTATTTCAAAAACCGACTATGCCAACCTTTTATTCGACCCATATATTGTCCAGTTTAACAACTTTAACAAGTATGACTCTACCGTTGTAAAGGTATTTGAAGTGCCTGTGGGCGACAATAAGGAAAACCAGAGCAAGTTTAATTACCTTGTCAGTCACTTGTCAAACGATAGAGGTGTAATTCAATTCCGAACCAGCCTTCGCAATAACTTCGAGGAAATTATTTGCATTTCTTATGTCGATTCAATGACCAACGCCGAATCCATTTTTGAAGCAATAAACAAAGACACCTTGACCTACAGCATGCGCAATGGCACCAAAGGGAAGATTGAAAATGTATTTCAATTTGAAAAAGAAGAAAAAATGAAGTAGAAAGTATTGTAAATTGCAACCTAATTTTAAAATGAAAAAAGAAAGAAAAATTATATACCCCAAAACTACGCCTATGAAACTTTTTACTTTCTTATTACTGATTATTTTCATTCCTGTATTTACCTATGCACAAACGTCTAATCCCGTTTTTAAATGGAAGGTACAGGAAATAAGTAAAGACAACAACCTTCAGGGGATGAGTATTTTTGACGATAACAGTGCAGTTATTGCAGGTTTCGGCAAAACCTTTAAAAAGACCACCAACAATGGCCATTCATGGGAAAATGTGGGTTTGCTGAACCCTAAATATAACTTCAACGACATGAGCATTAAAGATAACGTTGGTTATGTTATAGGACGAAGGGCTGTTCTTGTAGATAATCCAACTGGTGGAGAAGACGATGTGTATGTTAATGGGGTGTTACTTAAAACGATTGACAATGGTACAACATGGACACTGCTTGATCTAGCGACCATTGGAGAAGGGACAAACACAGGTTTAAATCCAAATGCCAAGGGTTGTTATGCTTTGGATCCGTTTGCGGTTTTAAGCATCAACGATACCAAAGCAATGGTTTTCGTTTACTGGTATGATATTTCAACCGGAACAAGGGAAAACCACTCTGCTGTCTTCAAAACGGTTGATGGAGGCAATAAATGGACAGCCATTACCCAGGATTTGGCCGGAGCATATATTAATGCCATGAAAATGACCGGAACCGATATTTACATCGGCGGAAATAAAATACTTCTGAAAGCATCGAGCGAAAACGATATTGTAACTGACCTTTTCCCTACTTTATCAGCAGCAGGTGGAAGTACTGCATTTATTAACGAATTTCGGTTCTATAACAATGAAATTTACATTCAGGCAGTATCCGGAACTTTCATTTCTACGGATAAAGGAACCACATTTTCAAAAATTACCGCTCTTGCCGGAGGAAACGACATCTATAAACTTGATGATAAGGTAATTATAAATTTGGGGGGAACCGCCAATTCAAAGGCAACTATTGACGGTGGCACCACATGGGTGAACTGTTATCCGGGAAAAAGTTGCTGGGAAATCCCGGGGATTTTCAACGATTCTCTTTATGCATTGGGTACATCTATTGTATATAAAATTGCTGTTAGTGACCTAAAAACCGGCAACTACAAGTGGGTTTCCAGGAATTTGGGCGATGCCTCAAGCACTCTTCAGAAAATGTATATTATTGATGCAGGCAAGGCACTGATGCTTGGTTACGGTCAGTTCGCAAAAAAGACTATCGATAAAGGTATTACATGGACAGATGCCACGTTACCAGAACTGTTTGTTTATGGTGGAAAATACGATTTCAGGAGTGTGAGTGCTTCCGGGTATGCCGGGTATGTGAGCTCCCGCAATTTTAAATTAATCGACTATGCTACGGGAGAAGATTATTACCTCAGTGGATTGGTTTATAAAACTACGGATGCCTGGAAAACATGGACTGTGCTGAACAACAAAAACGTTGGCAAAGATACACCTACCGATGCCTCAAAATATCCAACTATGACTGGCTGCTATGGTATGGACAACTATACCAATGAATGTGTTGATGAAAAAACCGCTTACATGTATGCTAGTTGGTTCGACACAATTACTGTTCCTAAAACTGTAACTAAACATTCACGGGTATTTAAAACTGCCGATGGCGGTGATTTATGGACCGCAGTAACAAGAGACTTTGCCAGTTCAATTGTGATGTCGATCAAATTTTCAGGAGAAACCGGTTATGTTGCGGGCAACAAAATTCTTTTGAAAACTACGGATGGAGGAAAAACATTTACTGACCTATATCCGAAACTTACCGTTGGAACAGACAGCAGCCTGGTTGTTAGCTCAATAGCAATGCTAAGTGTAAATGAATTGTATTTCCCAACCTCAAATAATAAAGGAATATTCTCGACAAAAGATGGTGGCACCACCTTTTCAAAATTAAATGGAGTGAACGGAGGACTTGACTTTGTTGCTTTGGACAATAACTCATTTATGTCTATTGGATCTACATCATTAACAAAGTTCACCAACGATGGCGGCGCTACATGGAAAGACTGTAACCCTGGAGTGGCTCTTTTTGCAGCGGGGAAAGTTTATAACGACTCACTATACGTACTCTGCAAATCGAATGCGTATAAAATATCTATTAAAGACCTGGATATCAATACTTCGGTCAATCCTGAGTTAAGCAATAACAATCAGCTCAAGGTATATTACGGAACTTCAGCGCTGGAGCTTGTTTCAATAGGTAAAAATATCGACCGTTGCTTGATGTATAGCATTACAGGGCAATTAGTTATAATAACAGAACCACGTGCGCTCACTTGTAAGTTCGAATATGATTCCTTCACACCGGGAATTTATATTGTTGCGGTTTTGGTTGAGGGTAAAAAGATCACTCAAAAAGTAATTATTAAGTAATTTTCAGAGAAGAGGAACCCAGATATTCCGGGTTCCTCTTCTCCAGAATCATATACTGTGTTTATGCTGAAAAGGATTGTCATAAGTTTATGGTTAGTCACTTTAACTACAGGGATCATTGCTCAGATGTCGCAAACTATTAACTGTAAGGTGATTAGCAAAAAAACAGGCGAACCCGTCAGTTTTGCAGCTGTACATATTAAAGAATCCGATTCATGGACTACGACCACCGAAAATGGACTCTTTTCCTTTAAACAGTTGAATGTTCCTTCCGTCACTATCGACATTCAGTGCTTAGGCTTCGAAGCTTTTTCAAGCAATTATCAGATAGCGCTTTTGAATGGTCATGATCTGGAAATACAATTGGTTCCCATTTCATTCGATATGGAAGAAGCAACCGTACTGGCAAAAAACGGGAATGGAATTACCACGTCATCGACAATCGGAAATGCTGCCATTGAACATGTGCAGCCAACTAGCCTGGCCGATGTAATGCAGCTACTTCCAGGCAATATTTCAGCCAATCCTGATTTAAGTTCAGCACAGAAAATCTCAATCAGAGAAATTGGAACCGATAACAATAGTGCAATGGGAACGGCCATTTTGGTTGATGGTGCGCCTGTGTCAAATGATGCCAACCTTCAAACATTTTCGACCTCACGATCAACCGACGATTTTAGCACGGTAGCTGGTTCGGGTGTCGATTTGCGGCAAATTTCGACCGACAATATCGAATCAATAGAAATAATCAAAGGTATTCCATCGGTCGCATACGGAGACCTGACTTCAGGAGCAATAGTCGTTAAAACAAAAGCAGGATATACACCTTTTGAAGTTAAACTTAAAACTGACCCGAAAATTAAACAGTTAACTTTTGGTAAGGGGATCAACCTAAAATCAATTCGCAGTTCCATCAATTATAACTTTGATTATTTGCAGTCATTTTCCGATTTACGAAGCAAATACGAAGGGTTTAACCGACTGACGGCAGAAGTGGGTTTTTCCAAAGTATTTGACCCGCAACAACTACCACTAACATTCAATGCCAAATTGAATTATTACGAGACAATTGATGAAGAAAAAACCGACCCGGATGCCATGACAGCTCTGGAGAAAAAATCATCGAAGGATCGTGGGATGCGGTTTAACGTTTTCGGCAGATGGTCTCCAAAACTTAAATTAATCAACAACCTTGATTATATTTTTTCGGTGTCATACGCCCATCAAATAAGCAAAGCAGATTTGTACCGCACAACGGCCAGTGGCCTCCAGGTAATTTCGACTTCGTTGGTTGAAGGTGAAAACGTTGGAATTTTCCTTCCTGCAGAACAATTTACCAGCTATACCATCGATGGAAAACCGCTGTCGGTGTTTTTTCAGCTTACTGCCAATAAATTCGACAATTTTCACAATGGAACCACGAACAAAATTCTTTACGGTTTCGAATACCGGTTAAATGGCAATTATGGGGAAGGCCAGATGTACGATATAACCAATCCGCCATTTATCAGCAGCTATTCATCTCGTCCGCGGAAGTACAAAGACATTCCAGCTCTTCAGAATTATTCGTTGTACCTCGAAGATAAACTATTCTTGACTTTGGGTACAACCTACCTCGATGTGCAAGTTGGATTGAGGATGAATAATTTTCAGATGAACGGCTTATTAAAAAGTAATCTGGGATTTTTTGCCGAGCCACGTTTTAATGCGCTGTACCGCTTCCTTTCGAATAAAAACAACAAACTATTCGACAAACTGGCGGTGAGTTTTGGAATTGGGAAAACCTATAAATCACCATCTTTGTATTATTTATATCCGGACAAAGCTTATTTCGATTTAAGTGCTTTAAGCTACTACGTGGGCGATCCGGCAATAAACCTCTCAATTCTTGATACCCGGATTTTTGAAACCGCAAATCCTGATTTGAAACCTTCGGAAAACCTTAAATTCGAGATTGGACTCGATTTTAAACTCCAAAAAACATTTGGAAATATCACCTGGTTCAAGGAAACTTTAACCAATGGATTTGACTTCGCCAGCGAATATTTGTTCCTTCCATATTATAAATACTTGACAAACAATGTGCCTGCCGGAACAAAACCTAATCTGCAGGAACTTTCGAAAGAATTGACACTGGCAGTTGCAGATTACCAAAAACCATTGAATAATCAGGAAAGAAAGAAGTCCGGGGTGGAATTTAATGTCGATTTTGGTAAAGTGAAGCCAATCTACACCTCGTTTTCGGTTGATGGCGCATGGTTGCGAACCGAACAAATATCGAGCACAAGTTCATATCAGTATCAGCCAATCAGCCCGACAGCAATGCCGTATCCATATATTGGCGTTTATCCTGCAGGAGAAAAGAAAGTTAGTGAACGACTAAATACCAACCTGCGGATGGTAACCCAGATTCCACGTTTGCGCATTATTTTATCGACCACCGTTCAGGTAATCTGGTACGACAAATATTATTTTCCACGTTATGATGAAGCCCCGATGTATTTGACTTATGCCGACGGAACTACCAACCCATTTACTACTGAAATGAGGAAAGATCCTAATTACATCCGTTTTGTCAATGAAAAAAGTGGCAATTATTACCTGAAAGAAACCATGCCTCCGCTGATGCAGACCAATTTCCGCTTGTCAAAAGAACTGAACGACAAACTGAAATTCAGCTTGTATGTAAACAACTTTTTGAATTACCGTCCGATGTACGAATACAAAAGATCGGGTACTTTTCTTCAGAGAAACCAGGAAATTTATTTTGGCGCTGAAATCAGATTAATGCTTTAATTATGAGAACACTATCACTAATTGGTATTGTACTGCTGTTCGTATCCTGCCTCAAGGAACCAAATTTTCAAAGCTATCAGGTGGACTTGACGGTCGATTTTGGAGAAAATATTTCAGCAACAAACAAAACCGGGGCGAAAGTAATTCTCTTCAACCAGTTGAAGAGTTACTCCATTGAATTGAAGACTGATTCAGAAGGAAAAGTTTGTTTTTCTTCGATCGAACCAGGCTTTTACAATGTAACTGTTGTCCATTCAATTAGCACAGGAGGATTTGTTTATTATTATAACGGACTGAAAACAATTCAGGTTTTTGATGCTGTTTCCGATACCATTCAGGCAAAAGGAAGCAGCACAAGTGCCTTCGTAATCAAAGAATTTTATTATAGCGGAAGTCTTACTCCCGGAGGAAAAGCTTATAATTCAGACCAATACATCGAGATTTATAACAATACTTCGGAAGTTCAATATGCCGATGGACTATCTGTTTTGGAACACGAATCGTATGCTACCGGCGATAATTTCTGGAAGGATCTAAAAGATACCATTGTGGTTAAAATGATCTGGACTATTCCTGGCAATGGGACTCAGGTACCGGTTGAACCCGGCAGAAGTATTGTACTTGCCCGTGATGGAATCAACCATCGGGATGATCCAAATGGAAACCCATTGAGTCCGGTAAATCTTGGAAATGCTGATTTTGAATTTTATGTTTATTCGGCGATTGATGCAGATATTGATTCTCCAACAGTACCCAACCTTATCGAAGATTTATTTGTACACCGGGCATCTGATGTCACTTTCCATGTAAATGGAGGAAGCGCGATAGCAATTTGTAAGATCCCAGGAAAAACCAATGAAGAACGAAAAGCATACATTAATAAAAATTTGACTCCAAGATTAAATGCCTCTGGTTCGAAAACCATTTATTATGTGAAAATTGCCAATGAATACGTTCTGGATGCAGTGGAAGTAACATGGGATGAGGCACATGCCATTTACAAAAGATTCCCTTCTTCTTTGGATGCAGGTTATACTTATGTTCCTTCAGGTTCAAATTCGGGCAAGTGTATTCGTAGAAAAATCAAAGAAATGATTAATGGGCGGGTTGTTTATCAGGACACAAATAACTCAACCGAGGATTTTCTAAAAGATGTTGATCCAAGACCAAAAATCTATGAAAACTAAGATTGCAACATTCATATTTTTGTTGATCAACCTTGGTGTAAGCGCGACTGATCTGATCGACAAGAAACTATATAATTACTATTCGTTTAGGCAAATTGAGGTAAGTACTCCATGGCTGCAATCTGACAATGCTGCCGGATTATCCCTGATTCCAGATTTGTTTCCTGCTGACCTTAAACTTGGTTTTAACCTGTCTAATGGCGATTATCACTCTGTTTTTGAGGGCGAATCGTTGCAAAATTATTATCTCAGTTCCCGAAGTTTCCGAAAAATCAATAAAACTTATCTCTACGGATCATTTAATTACAGAAAAGGTATTGAAAAAGGTTTGAATTTCAGCAATTTGAATAGCCCTGACATGAATTATCCATACCTGGTGGCTGATACTATTGGGAATGATACCTATGATCGCGAATTTTTTACTCTGGAAGGAATTATTTCATCTCCACTGACAAATCAGTTGGATTGGGGGATGAAGTTTAACTATGAAGTCGGAGTTGCCGCTCAAAACCGTGACCCAAGGCCTGAAAACAAAGTACTTAAACTCAAAGTGTCTCCCGGATTGCTTTATAAATCAGGAAACTACAAGGTCGGGGTAAACCTGAACTACGAATACTATAATGAAGACATCGACATTTCAGTTATAGAAAAAAATGTCCAATATACCATTTTTCAGCTTCATGGGCTGGGAACGTCCACTTATCACGCTTCCACTTCGTTTTATCGTTTATACCAACAGCATCAATTGGGCGGCGGATTACAACTTGATTATTCAGCCGGTAGCTTTTTGAACCTGTTGCATTCGAAACTCGATTATCTGCGACAGACAATTGACGACGGACGGGCTGCCGGAACTGCAAACTGGTCATACATAAAAAATGATGCCTTGATGGAAGGTATCAATTGGAACCTTACTGATATCGCATCTTTTGTACATGGTAGAAAAACACATCAGGTAAAAACTTCGTTGCAAATCGATAGCCGATTGGGAACAGAATTTATTCAGCGATTGGAAAAAGTAGGAGAAACTGACCTTGAACGATGGTTAACTTACGGAAAGGAACAGAAGTATTACTCAGTAAGGACCGAAGCATCAATGTTTTACCAGCTTATGGGCAAAAACGAAAGTGGCCAGATGAACTCGTTGCTTGATGCAGGCGTGAAATATTCAGCATTCGAAGAAAAGTATTATTTGCCCAACCTGGACCAGCATTATTCGAACCTTTTGTTTTCTACAACCTATTTAAAAATGGTTGCCTTACCAAAGGCGGTTATCTCAGTTGAGGTTAGCTTCCGGTACCAATTAAACCTGAAAGGTGAACAGAATATTGATTTCACAAAACCCTTGGCGCAGAAGATCTTAATTCCTGAATTTAATTATCTCAACGATGATTATCTATCACCGGGGATAGCGCTTTCATACCAGATTCCATTAAAAAAAATATTCAACAAATATTTCATCAAGTCTGATTTTGACTGGTACCATTCAAGTGGTCACGATAGAACCATGTTCAGTTTCAGCACGGGTATAATCTTTTAATAAATTAAGTATGAGCAATGCAATTGAATGTAATAACCTGACACATTACTACGGCAAAAAAATGGTGTACGAAAACCTAAATTTCCATGTAAGGGAAGGAAGTATTCTGGGATTGCTGGGTAAAAACGGTGTAGGCAAAACAACGACCATCAATATTTTGAATGGTTTTCTTCAACCTCGTAGTGGCGAATGTCTCATTTTTGGTGAAAATACGCAACACCTTAGTCCCGAGAGTAAAGCGAGGATTGGATTTTTAATTGAAGGGCATGTTCAGTATTCGTTTATGAATATCCACCAGATCGAGAAATTTTATTCGGGGTTCTATCCGAATTGGAAACCGGCTCCTTATTGGGATTTGATGTCGAAGCTGAAAGTAACACCGACACAAAAGATCTCGACCATGTCGTGTGGACAGCGGTCACAGGTTGCATTGGGGCTTATCCTGGCGCAAGATCCTGATCTGCTAATCCTCGACGACTTTTCAATGGGGCTCGATCCAGGTTACCGACGTTTGTTTATCGACTACCTGCGCGAATATGCCAAAGCTGAAAACAAAACTATTTTCACCACCTCGCACATTATTCAGGACATGGAACGCCTGATTGACGATGTTCTCATCATGGACTACAACCGCGTTTTAGCACAATGTCCGATCAGCGAATTTATGAGCGACTTCAAAAGGTTCGACTTTGAACTCGAAAACGATCAGGTGGACCTGAAAAAAGAGGCATTTGTGAGAAACCTCGAAAAGGTGAAAAATAAGGTGGAATTATACACTTACGAGTCGCAAGACTTTGTGCAGAAATTCCTCACTGATAATGGTGTAGCTCACAGAGGTTTTAACCATGTGAAGATGGAGCTTGAAGATGCATTTATTGGTTTAACCGGAAAATATTAAATTATGTGGAAATCAATTATATATAAAGAATGGTTAAAAATCAGGTGGTTCCTGATTGGTTTTACTGCACTTGGAATATTGGGTGTCGGCTACCTTTTTCTTACGGTTCAGCATGGTTTTACTTTTTCAGGAGGGAAAAACTATTGGTACAGTATTCTTTTTATGGGATATCAGTTTTTTAATCCGATAAAATATGCCCCATTGGCGGGAGGATTGGCCATTGCAGTTGCCCAATATTTTCCTGAAACAGTCAATAAGCGTATCAAGCTTACTTTCCATCTGCCATTGGGAGAAAACAAGGTATTGCTGATGATGCATGCTTTTGGCGCCGGAAGTTTACTGTTCTCCTATTTATTAATTTTCGGAGTATTTGCAGGTTTCAGCATATTCTATTTCCCTGTTCAAATGATTACTGATAGTATCATCTCGATCGTCCCATGGTTCCTCGCTGGTTTTGTAGCCTACTTTCTGGTTGCATTGGTGGTTTTGGAGCCTGTTTGGAAATTCAGGTTTTACTATTTATTGGTTGGCGGATTTTTCGTCACAATTTATTTACAATCTCCGGATACAGCAGCTTTCGGCCCGGCAAATACTGGTTTGTTTATTTTAACAGCCACTTTAAGTATTGCGCTCCTGTTTTCAGCTTACCGGTTCAGAAAGGGAGAAATGTAAAATGGAAAAAATCAGCAGATATTTTTTAGTATTTATTGCCATACTCACTCTGGCAATTGTATTGCCCAAATTGTATTGGATGGCTTTTGAGAAACCAATACGGAAGCCATTTGTATTGTTTAGTTGTATGAACAACGATTTTATGATTCATCGCATCGCCGAAGGAAATCGCGTGGACACAAAAGGTAATAAATATACCCTGGAGGAATATGAGCAAAAGCTTCCAATGATGTTTGTTCAGCAATTACTTGTTTCAGGCTTATTGCCCGACACAATCAAAGGAATAGGCCTTGATATGCACGATATATCAAAGGCGAAATCGTTTTTCAGATTAAAAGCCAACGAAATTGATGCACCGGTTCCGGATTTATATCCCATGTTTGAATCAAAATCAGGTCGCGCAAGCCTTGAAATGCCTGATGATTTTTTCAGGATTACCTGGCGGATCGACTTTATTGATGCCTCGACAAATAAGGTATTGGAAGATAAGAGCCAGATGTTTTCAGGAGCACTGTTCCATAAAGGATTTGCCTTTCCTGTAAAACAGATTGCCGGATTGCCAACTACCAGAAAATCATGCGACGAAGGATACCTGATCCTTGATTCAAAAGACCAGCTCTTTCATGTCAAAATGATCAAAGGAAAACCGTTTGTAATGAAAGTCAATATCCCTGAAGGCTTGAAATTTACGCATATCAATTGTGTTGACTTTAAGAACAAAAGCTATTATGCCTATCTTTTTTCTGAAAAAAATGAGATATACATTCTCACACAGGATGACTATCAATTGGTAAAATGGCCAATTGAAGGTTACAATCCAAAAAACTGCGATCTAAAGATTTATGGCGATTTGTTTAATTACAATGTGATAATTGAAGCTGAGGACCATATAAAAGTGTTTGCATTGGATACTGAATATAAGATTGTCGATACATATTCCGAATCGTGGCCTGTGAAAGCTGAACGTACTGAAGGAAAAGTATTTGCATCGATTTTTCCGGCACAACTTTCGATGACCAGCGACAAGAGTAAATTCATTCGGTTTTACCTTGCCCTCACAATTGGATTCAGCTGGGTTTTCCTTAATCTGCTGTTGCTTGCAATACATTTCATCTTCCTCTACCGACGAAAAGTGAACCTAAAAAAACACATTGCCGATCTGTGTATAATAGCAATTACAGGCATTTTTGGATTCATTGCAATTCATTTCTTTCAAAATAAATTCTTTGAATAAATTCAGGATTTGAAGTTATTTCCATTACTCCTGAAGTTTCAGGATGACGAATTGAACTCATTTTTATCTCTAAACTTTTTTGCTATCATTGTACTATATATTAACTGCTACATCCTGATCAAAACCGCTTTTAATCTGTTTTATATGTATATTTTTGCATCCTAAAAAATTTCTATGGCGGCTATTCTTGTTATCGAAACTTCAACCCAAATATGTAGCGTGGCGCTTACTGTTGACGGAATACTTATTGATTTGACCGAATCGAAAGAAGGACAAAATCACGCACGATTGGTAACCGTTTTTGCTGAAGACTTATTACTCAGAAATAATATAAAGCCAAAAGAGCTTGTGGCAGTGGTAGTTAGTAAAGGTCCAGGATCGTACACAGGTTTAAGGATAGGTGTTTCAACAGCAAAAGGGATTTGTTTTGCAAGTCATATTCCACTTATCGCTATCGGAACACTGGAAGCTATGACACACCACATAATGCATAATCGAAAACTGTACAATATTTTGGCAGACAAACCAACTTTGTTTTGCCCAATGATCGATGCCAGGAGAATGGAGATTTTTTCCATGTTATACAATGAAGATGGTTCTGTAGTGAAGCCTATTTCTGCAGTGATAGTTGATGAGGCTTTTCTTGCTGAAGAACTGACGGAAAAACAGATTGTATTTTTTGGAAACGGTTCGGAAAAATGCAGACAAATGCTGAAATCGCCTAATGCATTGTTTGTTAGCGAGGTAGAAGCTTCGGCTAAATATATGTGTGATTTGGCTTGGGAAATGTATATCAGAAAACAGTTTGAAGACGTTGCTTATTTTGAACCTTTTTATCTGAAAGATTTTATAGCAACGGTATCGAAGAAAAACCTTCCGGGATGAGAATTGCAATTATTTTTTGTTTGTTAGCGGTGTTTGCCCTGAAAATAAACGCCCAACCAATTGAAGAGATGGAATACATCTTAAGATTTGGTTTTATAAAAGGAGGGAAGGCTGCCTTAACGGCCCAGTATGAAAATCTGAATAAAAAACAGACCATTCATTATCGCATGAGGGGAAGAACTACAGGGCTGGTGGATGAAATTTTTGAAGTGAACGATGTGTATGAAAGTTGGGTAGATCCTCAAACATACTTGCCTGTGAAATCGGAGCGCAATGTGAAGGAGCAGAAATATCGCTTTTATGACGAGGTGATTTACGACCAGGAAAACGATTCGATTTTCAGCCTGCAGGCCGGTCGCAAGAAAGTGCCGAACAATGTGAATGATATGGTCAGTGTCTTCTTTTATATAAGGCAAAATCAGTATTTCGAAGATTTACTTGCAGGGAAAGTCTTAGAAATTCCTGTTTTTCACGGAGATGAGTTATTTGTCATGCATTTGGTGTATCTCGGAACCGAAACAATCGATACTAAAATTGGAAGGAAGCTTTGTTATGTAGTTTCGCCTCAGGTGCCAAAAGGTAAATTATTGAAAGGATCAGACGATCTGAAAGTATATATTACTGCTGATGCCAACCGTCTGCCTATTTATGCTGAATTTAATTTATTGCTTGGTGCCCTCAAATGTGAATTGGATATGTATAAAATTAACGGTGTGAACCAGATGACCAAACAATAATATGTTGACAGTGATATATTTAAAAAAAATGACAGAAAAATTTTGATTCAGCAATATTTCTTTATTTTTGCACCCGATTTGAAATTATTCTAAACATTTTCTATGGCAATTACTACAGCAGACATTAAGAACGGTATGACAATAGAGTACAACGACCAGTTGTTCCAAATAGTATCTTTCCAGCACGTTAAACCTGGTAAAGGTCCGGCTTTCGTAAGGACAAAACTCAAGAACCTTAAAACCGGAAGAACAATTGATAATACATTCAGTTCAGGAGTGCGAATTGAAGTAGTAAGAATCGAACGTCGTCCTTATCAGTATTTATATCAGGATGAAGCTGGTTTTAATTTTATGAATACAGAATCATTCGAACAAATTTCGATTAATGGAGATTTGATTGATAATTCGGATTTGATGAAAGAAGGTCAGGTTGTTGAAATAAATGTTCATGCTGATACCGAAACTCCACTTACAGTTGAATTACCTGCTTTTGTAGAATTACAGGTTACTTCAACAATGGCTGGGGAAAAAGGAAATACAGCCAGTTCAAATGCGCTTAAACCTGCAACGCTTGAAACTGGAGCTGAAATGATGGTACCAATGTTTATCAACCAGGATGATATCATAAAAATCGATACCCGTGACCGTTCATATTACGAACGAGTAAAGAAATAAGATATTCGATTAATGAGTTTTTAGGAAATGGTCTGTTATGCAGGCCATTTTTTTTATGCCTGATTTTCTGGTAGAGCTTCAGTCCGAGTTGGCTTACGTGTATAAATATCAATAGCCACTATAATGGCAGTGAATCCCCAAAATGGCACCGAAAGTTTATCTGTGTCAAGAAAATTGTTCATCGTCCCGTGAATAAAATAAGTTGCCAATCCAAGTAATGAACTCATAACCAGAGTTTTTAGACGCGTGTCGTTTGTTCTTGAATAAGCATGAATAGCTGTATAACCGATGACTGCCATCAAGATAAAAACAGAAATCAGTCCCAAAAAACCCGATTCAGCCAATGGTCCTAGGTATTCACTATGGGCATTTCCTCCATCAGCCGAGTTTGTGCTGATAATCGTACGGTCGGCTTTAAGCTGATAAGCGCCATAGTTAAACATGTAAGTTCCCGGTCCATAGCCAAAAAATGGTTTGTCTTCAAACATTCTGATTGCACAACTCCAACGGTTGATCCTTTCAAGATTCGATGCATCGGATTTGATATTGGAAATTGAAGAAATATGATCGCCCAGATTGGCTGATGATTCTGTATTGTTGCGTTCCAAATACATTAATATTTGGGTTTGAAAAACAAGAACCAATGATAGCAGAACCAGAAATGTGATAAACAATGGTCTGAAACGTATTTTGAGTCGTATGATTGCCCAAATAGCCAAAGCAGCAACCATACTTAACCATGCGGCCCTGGCATAAGATAGAATCAATCCCATCAGCAATACTCCCAATGCGATACGAACCACGACTTTTGTTGCCGGTGAATAAATCTTTGCAAATGAAAAGCCAAACAGAAAGGGTAAATACATGGCCACTACCGCTCCGTATGCTGTGTGATCGTTGTAAAAAGGATTGACCACAAAATGTGATGCTTGTTTATCCCATAACCCATATCCCAAATGGCGATAAGTGGCATAGAAAATCACGCCCATCAAAGGGATAGTATATAACCATATATATTTCTCAATGTTCTTTCCTGATTCAAATAGTTTTGCGGTGATCAGATAGAATCCGACAATGAACCAGATTCGCGAAAGCAAGAACTTGAACGAAACAATATGCATGGTGCTGGTGAGGCTTGTCACTAAAATCCAGAATAAGCTGAAGTAAATGGCCAGGGAGATTGGATGCCTCATAATGTCGCGGTCGAATTTTCCTTCTGCGCAATATTTCATAATGAAAACCAACAACATCCCGAACAAAAGAGGTTCGGTTGGCAAAAACATGTTGACAGATAATCCGGGCATGATATCGGAAAGCGGCAATGAAAAAGGAGTACAAAATACTACCAGGTACAAAAGTTTGTCGAAAGCAAAAATAGTCAGCAATACAATCCCCAAAATAAAAGGCAATGCATTGATTATCATTGAATGTCTCTTTACCAGGAAATAGGCATTCAGCAAAATAAACAATGCTGAAACAATGTAGAAAAGAGCGATTTTAATCCTGGCCTGATACAAGGTTATACAGTTTTTTTGTTTTCCAATAACAATATGGCCAAAAGAGCTACGAAAAGTGCTGAAAGTGTTGAAAGTAATACGATTATCGAGCGAACAGGGTATGATTTTTTGTCAGCAGGAACAGGACTCTGAACTCTTTGCCCGTAAATAATTTTCTTAGTTGCATTGCTGACCGACTCATCGTAAATCTTCTTAAGATCATTCTTCTGGGTGATCATATATCTTTGTGCCTGATCCGTTAACAGATATTCTCCGCCTTTATCAGCGAAATTTTTCATCATTTTTTCTATCTTTTTTCCTCCGGCAGTGTTCTGGTTATTCTTTGCCAATGCTTTAATCAGTCCTCTGGTAATTTCATTTGATTGTGTGCTGTAATCAAAAATATCATACTCTCTCCTGAGAATATTTAGTTTTTGTTCGCAAGAGTCAATCTGGTGATCGAGGTGTGCCATGTCTTTTTTTGCGATTCTGGCAACTTCTTCATATTTAACACGGTGCATCAATCTTACTTTTTCGTCGAGGAAAGTAAGAATAGAGTCACACATAACGCTGGCTCTTTTGGGATCAGTGTCCAATACCTGAATTTCGATGGTTTCGAACTCTGTCTTTTTGAATTTGACATTGTCGTTGAATTCGGCCAGCATATAGGTCAAATATTGTGGCTCTTGCTTGCTGATGTCATATTCTTCGCTCAGGTTAAAAGCGTCAATTACACGCAGTTTAATATCTAATGCGCTAATTATTTCAAGCAACTGTTCACTTTGCGATTCCTCACTGAATATATAAATGTTGTTACTTGGATAAATCCGGGCCGTTGATTTATACTTTGGCTTAATGAAAAGTGGGGATGAGAAAAAGGCAGACAAAATAATTGCAGCAATGCCTACAACAATTAAATGTTTCTTCCATTTCCAGATAATTTCAACGAAATTCTGATTATCAAAAAAGTTTGTCATAGAAAGGTATTTTGGTCGAATTTTTAACGAAACAACTGTGAATTTATTATAACAGCAATCAGATTTATAGTATGAATTTATTCAACTACCAAAAGGAAGTAGTTCTTCTTTCCTTTTTGAATCAGAATATATTTTCTATCAATAAGAAAATCACCATTTATAATCAGTTCTGGGTCTGCTACTTTTTCTTTATTAATACTTAAACCGTTTCCTTGAATGGTGCGACGTAGTTCTCCTTTTGACGGGAAAACCATTGCTTTTTCAGCCAGAAGGTCAACTATTTTTATCCCAGTTTCTAATTCTGTTCTTGAAATTGCAAACTGAGGGACACCTTCAAAGACAGCCAGAAATGTTGCTTTGTCGAGTTTCCTGAGCAACTCGGCAGTTCCTTGCCCAAACAGAATTTGAGAAGCTTCAACTGCCATTTCATAGTCGTCGCGCGAATGAACCATCACGGTAACTTCCTCGGCCAAACGTTTTTGCAACAATCGCAAATGAGGCGCTTCAGTATGGCTGGAAATCAGTTCTGCGATTTTGTCTTTCGGTAGAAGGGTAAATATTTTGATATATTTTTCGGCATCTTCGTCTGAGGTATTCAGCCAGAACTGAAAAAATTTGTAAGGCGAGGTCAGTTTTGGGTCGAGCCATACATTCCCCGATTCGGTCTTCCCGAATTTAGTGCCATCGGCTTTTTTTATCAATGGACAAGTAAGCGCAAATGCTTCGCCTCCTGTTTTTCTGCGAATAAGTTCGGTTCCAGTTGTGATGTTTCCCCATTGGTCAGATCCCCCCATTTGCAGTTTTACATTTTTAGCCTGATAAAGGTGAAGAAAATCGGTTCCCTGAACCAGTTGATAGGTGAATTCGGTGAACGACATGCCGGCACTATTGTCAGAATCCAGACGTTTCTTAACCGAATCTTTCGACATCATATAATTTACGGTGATGTGTTTACCGATGTCCCGGATGAATTCAAGAAAGCTGAATTCTTTCATCCAATCGTAGTTATTGACCATTTCGGCTGCATTTGGAGCGTCAGAGTCGAAGTCGAGAAATTTTGCCAGCTGTTTTTTTAAACATTCCTGATTATGGCGCAGGGTTGGTTCATCGAGCAAATTTCTTTCCTGCGATTTTCCTGAAGGATCGCCAATCATACCAGTTGCTCCGCCTACAAGTGCAATGGGTTTATGCCCGGCAATCTGGAAATGTTTCAGCAACATAACCCCTACCAAATGCCCGATGTGAAGCGAATCAGCAGTTGGGTCAATCCCCAGATAGGCGGCTGTTAATTCTTTATCGAGTTGTTCTTTGGTTCCTGGCATGATATCATGGATCATGCCTCTCCATTTAAGTTCGTCAACGAAATTCATTACTTTCTTGCTTTTGATCATTAACAATGTACCCAAAATTCAGGAAAATCAATCAGAATTATCTAAGACTAACTTCCGAAAAATTTGCCCAAAGATATAAAATGAATGAATGGTTGGATGAATGAATGATTGAATTTGGAATAATCAATTTCAATTGTTGGTCAGATTGAGATTCAATGTTAAAATCAGTACATTCATTCTGATATGATCTTCTAAGTTGTATCAGGTTGTTTTTTGCGGTGGTTTTTGATCAGGTTGAGATTCTTCTTTTTTATTCCCGCTACTGGTTTTCCATAGTTCGATAAAAGGAAATAATGTTGGAACTACTTGTTTCATTGGTATATATATTTTGGATTCTGCCTTTTGTTTGGCGGGTAGAATATGAACGTTTTCATCAACTTCATCAAACAACAGCAAAATGATACTCAGGATAACAGCAGCTTTTAACACTCCAAATACAATTCCTGCCAAACGGTTTAGAAAGCCAAGGAAAACAGCTTTTACAATTGAATCGAGCATCTTTCCCATCAAGTGGATAAGGATTACGATTACAATAAAAGTTACCAAAAAAGAGATGGTGCTAAGATAATCAGGATGATAGCCTGTATGTTTAGTTATAAACGCGGCAACAAAATCAGAAAATTTTATCCCGCCCCAAATGCCAAGTATCAATGCGGCAAGCGATGCAAGTTCAATAATGAAACCTTTACGAAATCCTTGAATTGCAGCTATTAAAAGTAAAATACCAAAAATCAGATCGATATAATTCATGTGAATTGGGTTGAACGGTTATTTAAATTTCAGTAAAAATAAGAAAATAAAATATCAGCAAACATCAATCTTCGTTTACCTTTGAAATTTTGAACATAGAAAAAGGGATGTTTAATGAACCTCTGCGAAGTCAGATTTTTTAATAAATTTGAACAGACCGAAAATCGACTTTCATGCCTGTAATCAATTCTATCATTAATTGGGTCAATTTTAAGCGAATATACGAGATTGAACTGTTCAAAAAGCACCCGCACGAAGTACAAAGTGAGGTTATGTTTGAGCTTTTGGAGATGGCTTCAGGTACCGAATTTGGCTTGAAATATAATTTTAAGAGCATCCGTTCCGAAAAAGAGTTCCGCGAACGGGTTCCAATTCGTGGATATGAGGATATAAAAGCGACAATTGGACGGATGATGCTGGGCGAAAAAAATCTGCTGTGGCCCGGAGAAACCAAATGGTTTGCAAAGTCATCAGGAACAACTCATGATAAAAGCAAATTTATACCGGTAAGTAAAGATTCTCTCGAAGATGTTCACATACGTGGTGGGCGCGACGTGCTGGCTTTTTACCTGAAAAATTATCCTGAATCTGGCATTTTATCCGGCAAAGCTCTTACCCTTGGCGGAAGTCATAAAGTAAATAACTATAACAACAATTGTTATTATGGCGATCTTTCAGCCATCATCATTGAGAATATTCCGTTTTGGACCGAATTTTACCGTACACCGTCAACACAAATATCGCTGCTTGATGAGTTCGAGGAAAAAATAGAAAAGATCATAGAACATTCGCTGGGCGAGAATGTGACTTCTTTTGCAGGAGTTCCATCATGGTATCTTGTTTTGCTCAAACGGGTACTTGAGGTTACTGGCAAAAGCAACATTCTGGAAGTTTGGCCAAATCTGGAAGTTTTCACTCATGGAGGAGTGAAATTTGATCCATATCGTGAGCAATACGAAAAACTTTTTCCGGGCGATCAGATGCATTACATGGAAACCTACAATGCTTCAGAAGGTTTCTTCGGAATTCAGGATGAACCTGATAAAAAGGACATGTTGCTGATGCTCGACTACGGAATCTACTACGAATTTATTCCGATGGATGAATTCAGGGATGAAAATCCGATCGTTATTTCGCTTCAGGATGTCGAAATCGGGAAAAACTATGCCATGGTAATTACGACCAATGGAGGTCTTTGGCGTTATGTGATAGGCGATACCATCAGGTTTACCCAGAAGTATCCTTTTAAATTCATGATTACCGGGCGAACAAAACACTTTATAAATGCCTTTGGAGAAGAATTGATTATCGACAATGCTGAGAAAGCTTTTAAGATAGCCTGTGAGCGCACTGGTGCCATCATTTCAGAATACACAGGCGGCCCAATTTATATGAAAGACCACCAAAAAGGTACTCATGAATGGGTGATCGAGTTCGAGAAACTACCTGACGATATGGATCATTTTGTTTCTTTGTTCGACGGTGCATTAAAAACCATTAATTCAGACTACGAAGCCAAAAGGCATAAAAACCTGAGCCTTGAAATGCCTCATGTGATTGTAGCCCGAAAGGGACTGTTTTATGAGTGGATGAAAATACGTGGGAAAATGGGGGGCCAGAATAAAATACCGCGTTTATCAAACGACCGTCAATACCTCGATCAGTTAATTGATCTGAATAAATCAATGTAAACTTTTCTGGAATCTTCAATGGTTCGACGTATTATTTCGTATTTTAGTTCAAATTTTTAAAGAATAAAAAAGATGCATATTGCTTTAGCCGGAAACATCGGAGCTGGAAAGACCACCCTGACAGAATTGCTTTCGAAACATTATTTATGGGTTGCCCATTATGAAGATGTTGATGAAAATCCTTATTTGAACGATTTCTATGAAGACATGCAACGATGGTCGTTCAACCTTCAGATATACTTTCTAAATAGCCGATTTAAACAAATAGTCGATATCCGTAGCTCGGAGAAAACGGTGATACAAGATCGCACCATCTATGAAGATGCGGAGATTTTTGCTCCCAATTTGCATGCCATGGGATTGATGTCAACCCGAGACTTCAATAACTATCATTCGCTTTTCCTGATGATGACCAAGTTTGTACAGGCACCTGATTTGCTTATCTATCTTCGGGCATCGGTTCCTACTTTGGTCAACCAAATTCAGAAACGTGGTCGCGACTACGAAAACTCTATCAGGATTGATTATCTGAAACAACTGAACGAACGTTACGAAGCTTGGGTAAATCGCTATAGCGCCGGAAAATTACTGATTATTGATGTTGATCGCATTGATTTTCAGAATAATCCTGAAGATTTGAGCAATGTGATCGACCGTATCGACGCACAGATTCATGGGCTTTTTTAAAATACTATGAAACTTGTATTCGCAACAAACAATCAGCATAAACTTCACGAGATCAGTCAATTACTTGGTGATTCAATTGAGTTGCTGAGCTTGAATGACATTGGTTGTAATGAGGATATTCCTGAGAATCAGGATACGCTCGAAGGAAATGCTTCAGAAAAGTCGTTTTTCATCTTTAATAAATACGGCATAAACTGTTTCGCTGATGATACAGGCCTCGAGATTGAAGCGTTAAATGGCGAACCCGGTGTTTATTCGGCAAGGTATGCTGGCGAAGGAAAAAATCCGGAGAATAACATGGACTTGGTTTTAGCAAAACTTGATAAAATAAAAAATCGGAAAGCTCGTTTTAGAACAGTAATTTCGTTGGTGATTAATGGGCACGAAACTCAGTTCGAAGGAATTGTTAACGGGAGTATTCTGGAGGAAAGGCGAGGCAAAGCCGGATTTGGATATGATCCCATATTTCAACCCGATGAATCTCGATTATCTTTTGCCGAAATGCCTTTGGACGAGAAGAATAAAATCAGTCACCGTGGAAGAGCCGTTCAGAAACTAGTCGAATACCTAATTCATTTCAACCCGGATGTCGAAGTATAAAATTTGGTTGTTTTTGGGGTTGTTCTTTGTAACAGCACTGCAAACATATTCGCAACCTACAGTTGGCGAATGGACAGATTATCAGTCGTATGCACATGCAAAAAATGTGGTTGATACCGGAGGTAAAATATACTGCGTTACTGAAGGCGGATTGTTCTCGTACAGCAAAACCGATAATAGTATCCAGAAGTTGTCAGGGATTAACGGCCTTTCCGATGTAGGTGTTCAGCGACTGGCATACAGTAAAGCAAATAATTTGCTGTTTATCGCTTACCAGAACGCAAACATCGACCTAATGATTGGTAACGAAATATTCAACCTTTCCGATATCAAGCATAAATCAATTGCTGGTGATAAAACCATCAACAATGTACTATTTGCAGGTAACCTGGCTTATCTTTCTTGTGGTTTCGGAATTGTGGTAATCAACCTTGAACGGAAAGAGATCAAAGACACTTATTTTATTGGTCAGGATGGCGCGTATCTAAATGTTTTGAGTATGGCTACTGATGGCACTTTCCTTTATGCAGCTACTGCTAATGGAATATACCGGGCACTTGTATCGGAACCCAATCTTCAGAACTACAACAACTGGGTACGACAGACCAATATCCAATATTCGGATCAAAAATTCAGTCAAATAATTAATTTCAAAGGAAAGATAATAGCTAATTATAATGATGTTAATACTTGGGCTGGAGATTTGCTTTTCGTTTTAAACGGAACAGACTGGATTCCTTTTCTTCCCGAGATCCATTATGTTTCTGATGTGACATCAAACGGAAACTACCTTGTTTTTTCAGGCAGAGAAAATGTATCTGTTTATAATGAGAGATTCGAATTGGTTAAGGATGTTATTACATATTCGATTTCTGGGAAAGAATTGCCAAATTACTCCACAAAGGGTGCTATTTTGGACGATCAGAATGTACTTTGGATTGCCGATATGAACAATGGATTGATCAAAATTGGCACACAAACCGAAAGAATTGTTCCAGAAGGGCCAGTTGATAACAAAGTGTTTTCACTTACCATGAATGGCAATGACCTTTGGTTGGCTTCGGGAGGCTTGGATGCCAGTTGGAATAATCTTGGTAACGAACCCAAATTTCAACTTAACCGCGAAGGGAAATGGACGGTTTTCGACGGAACCGATTTCCCTAATACCAATGATTTTAAAGATATGGTTTGTGTTGCTGTTGATCCTAAAAATCCGGATCATGTTTTTGCAGGTTCATGGGGCGGGGGCGTTCTTGAATTTAAAGATGGCAAGTTTGTTGAAAGGTATGATAACTTTAATAGTACACTTCAAACTCAATTACCCGAAAACATAAATGCACCATACGTTAGAATCGGAGGAATGGATTTCGATTCAAAAGGAAACCTATGGGTTAGTAATACCGGAGTTGCCAACGTACTTTCCTCTTATGGAACGGATGGTAAATGGAAGTCATACAATTTAAGTGGAATTGCCAATGAATTTACAGGGAAAGTAGTGGTTACTCAAAACGATGATAAATGGATTTTTGCTCCTCGAGGGAGAGGACACGAATTGTATGCATTGAACAGCACCAATGATAAATCAAAAGAGCAAAGATTAACAGCTTATTTTTCAAATATCAAGGAAGAAGTTTACACCGACATGGACAATGTATTTTCTATGGCCGAAGATAACAATGGTGAATTGTGGATAGGTACATCTATCGGAGTGGCGGTTTATAGTAATCCGGAGAAGATTTGGGACGACAAACCAATGTATGCAACCAGACCGGGATTGAATCTGAATGACTCAATTTATCATCCTCTGCTTAGTTCGGAAACCATTACCGCCATCGCGGTTGATGGGGCTAACCGAAAATGGTTCGGCACCAAAAATTCTGGCGTGTATCTGATTTCTGCGGAAGGAGAAACTGAGATTGAGCATTTTAATTCGGATAACAGTCCATTGCCAAGCAACGAAATTATGGACATCGCCATAAACCAGAACACAGGTGAAATCTATTTTGCAACCGGGGCCGGATTGATTTCATACATGGGCCAGGCGACTGCAGGTAACCAGGAATTCAGCGATGTATATGTGTATCCGAACCCAGTCAGGGAAACTTATTCCGGACCAATAGTTGTGAAGGGACTTGTTGATGAAACCGATGTGAAAATAACCGATATCACTGGAAATTTGGTTTATAAAACCACTTCACTGGGTGGTCAGGCAATTTGGGATGGCAAAAACCTGAACGGGAACCGTTGTAAAACTGGTGTGTATCTGGTTTTTATGAACGATCCTGCCGGAGATAAAACGAAGATTACCAAGCTTTTATTTATTCATTAAAATAGCTTATCAGTGTTCGAAAAAACGCGGGGCATCTTTTTACACTCAGTCAAATACTCCGAAACAAGTGTCATCGCTGTAATTTATACTGAAGCTTATGGCCGTCAGTCATTCATGGTCAACGGGGCAAGAAGTAAAAAATCAACCGTTAAAACTGTTGCTTTTCAGCCACTTTATCTTCTCGATCTTGAAATTTATTACAAATCTGGCCGCGAAATCCATCGTTTAAAAGATTCACGAATTTCTAATCCATTTTCAACCATTCCGTTTGACATTCGCAAAAGTTCTCAGGTAATTTTTTTAGCCGAAATTCTTTACAAATGTTTAAAGGAAGAAGAACCCAATCCGGGGCTTTTCAACTTCATATACAATTCATTGAGTTTCCTGGATTTAACAGATCATGGAATTAGTAATTTTCATATATGGTTTCTGTTTAAACTGACTCAGTTTTTAGGGATTTACCCGAGTGGCGATAATGCATTGATCAGTAATTATTTTGACTTGCAGAAAGCCCGGTTTGTGAGCCATGAACCACTGCACAATCAATTTGCAGATAGGCATGTAACTTTGCTGTTTTCTAGACTTTTTGAGGTTGATCTTACTTCGCTCCAAAAGCTTGAATACACTCAGAACGATCGGCGGTTGGTACTCGAAAAGCTGCTTGAATATTATAGGATTCATTTCGATAACATGGGCGAAATCCGATCGTTGAGTATTTTGAAGGAAGTTTTAAAATGATTTGTGTGATAAATAAATCAGAAATTTAAATACAGATGTATTGCGGATGTAGGCGAATAGTATATTTTTTTAACTTTGCAGGCCAATAGTTATAACATGTCTCAATCGAAATTACAAAATACAAAAGGAAGCATATTTTCCGCCGTTAATAAACTGGTTATTGAAACCGGTGCTATTGATCTGTCGCTTGGGAAAACTGATTTTCCGTGTCCTGAAAAGCTGGCCGATTTGGCCGCTACCTATATTCGGTCGGGTTATAATAACTATGCACCTCACGAAGGAATCAGCGAATTGCGTGAAGTAATCTCCGCCAGAGTAAAGAGCATTTACAATCATACTTACAATCCTGAAACAGAAATTACCATTACTGCTGGTAATGTTCAGGCTATAATGACTGCCATTAGTTCGGTTGTAAAAGACGAAGATGAAGTAATCCTTTTTGAACCAGCGTATGAATCGTATGCTCCGGCTATTGCCATTAATGGTGGCCGTCCGGTTTACGTAGCGCTGAAACAGCCTGATTTCCATATCGACTGGGAAGAAGTCAGGAAAATGGTTACTTCCAAAACCCGGATGATCATTATCAATTCGCCTCACAATCCTACCGGTACAGTGCTGGCCGAATCTGATCTTATCCAGTTACAGCGGTTAATTATCGGGACCAACATTGTTGTGTTAAGCGACGAAGTTTTTGAGTCGATAGTGTTCGATAACACCACCCATCAAAGTGTGGCTAAGTTTGAAAAGCTGGCTGACAGGAGTTTCATCGTTTCTTCATTTGGCCCGGTTTTCAATATCAATGGCTGGGGGTTGGCTTATATTTTGGCACCCGAAAAATTGATGAACGAATTCAGGCGGATTCAGCAATTCCAGATATATAATGTGAATACGCCGCTTCAGTATGCACTTTCAGAATATTTACTGACTGAAGATTCGAAGAAAGACATTTCGGAACTTTACCAAGGCAAACGAAACTATTTTAACCGGTGCATGGGAGGCAGTTTGTTCAAAATTATTCCTTCACAGGGAAGTTATTTCGAGATTCTTGATTATTCAGCTATATCTGATGAATCGGATGTTGATTTTACGTATCGTTTAGCCACCGAATTCGGAGTAGGGGTTATTCCGGTTTCTGCATTCCTGCACGAAAAAAATAAGCTAAAAATGGTTCGGATTTGTTTTGCAAAAAACAACGAAACCCTCGAAATGGCTGCTGAACGTTTCCGATTGGTTTCTACATTGAAATAAAGATCCACTTTCAGTGAGAATCGAAAAACGGATAAGTCTGAATAAGTTCTTATCCGTTTTTTTACTTTATTTCTTGATTAGCAACCAGCTGTCAGCATATTTAGGAAATTCAGTTCTGATTTTCTGAACCCGTGTACGAGCTGAAGTTTCGTCGTTAAAAGTATCGACACAAACCCTGTAATAGCCTGTTTCGCTGTGCAAAATAATTGGTTTAAAACCTTGCTGAGTCAGATCCTGTTTGAACTTACCAGCATTTTCGTTGCTGCTGAAACTGCCAACAATCACAAAAAAGCTTTTGTTCCCATAAGTTGTCTGATCTTCGCTTGTGAGTGTAAATTTCTCGCTTCGTATTGAAACTGGTTTCCCGACTGTTGCTGGCGTACCTGTTACTGCTTTATCGGTAGGTTCGTACATGGTATCCGAAACCGGATTCTCGCGTACGGCAGGTTTAGGAGCTGGTACTGAAAATACTTTCGTTTCTGAGGTTCTTTCTGTTTTTGGCGCTGACGCTTCGCTTTTTTTAGACGACTTGAATACTTTACATCCGCTTGTAAGTAATGCCAATGTAAAAGCAACTAAGATGATTCTCTTCATGGTTATACGTGTTTAATTTGCTTTCAAATTTACTAAAGTTCGTAGATAGATTTGTCAAAATGAAGCTTGACAACCAATTATTTATTAACAACGAATTGTTTATGAGCCTTGCAATGTGTTGATTTATTTAACGAAAATGGAAACACCTCTCTCAGCATTCTCAGAAATTAAGCATGTTCTTCAGAAATCGCTGCCCTTTAACCGACCTGTAAAAACTTACCTGACGAATGGCTTTTAGCCGGGTTTCAAAGCTTTCTGAATACATTAAAACCCAGGGACCGCGGTCTCTTGTTGGTGAAATCTGATTCGAATTATGCATTTCGAGAACTTTTTCGAGATCATCGAAGTATCCATAATAGAATGCCCCTGAGATTTGAGAATATATAACGTAGGAATAGTACTTCATATTATAGAATTCGTTTTTATTTACCACTGTCCTGTCAATAGTGAAATTTGATACAATTAAGGCATCAATAATTCTTACCTGACAGTCGGCGCAAAAGTATAAAAAAACGCATTCTTTTCAGTTATCAGGAGAAGGAATGAAATTCATCCAATTGCTTTCTTCCTGATAATCTTCAACTACTTTGACATGATTACTAAAACTGAAATTCTGAAGCAATGAAGTAATCTCCTGTTTAAGAAAAATCAGTCCATTGGAAATTAAATCGCTTCTGTAACCTTTTTCACCTAGGTTAATGACCATTTCGTGTGATACAATTCGACCGAGAATTTGTCCTAATTCAACCATTTTTCGCTGTGGAAGATCGAGGTTTAACTCAAAATCGAGCATTTCTTTCATCAGCAATGCTGATTTTGAAGTCAGGTTGAAACTTTTGAGGAATTGAAACAAGTTGCTTTCCTTGGCTTTCTTCATCATTTTTACCAAATTTTCGGAGATCTGCGCGTATAGAATATCGTTCGATCCTTCAAATATCTGGAATGGGCGGCTATCGGTTATGCTTCTTCCGGCAATATGATTTAGCTTGTAAGCCTGTGCTCCAACCAGTTGGGTAGCCGATTGTGCGGCTTCCTGCATCAGGTCGGTAACAATACTTTTTACTGAATTGGCTTCAAATCCGATTTGAGAAAGGTCGTTTTCGATTCCGGCTTTTGCACTGCTATTGGCACACATGGCCGAACATACGGTGTAGGAGGCTTGAAGCCGACCCAGCCTTTGTTGAACCTGATCGTAGGTGAAAAGCGGTTTTCCACCGACCATCCTGTTGTTAGTATGAGCAATCGACTCGTCGAGCAATCGTTGAATGAACCCCATTGCCATGCCCGGAAATTGCATTCGGCTGCGGTGGAGCAAATCGAGCATCATTTTTACTCCTGTGGTTTCAGGAATCAGTCTTTGCAGTTTCGGTATTTCAACGTCGATTTTATTTCGTCCGTAAGGAATCTGATACAATCCCAAATTCTCGTAAAACTCTTCAACCACAATGTTTTGGTTGGGACTATTCACGTCACAAATAAAGAAATCAAGATCCCGTTTGAGGTCGCCCGAGTGGCTTCGTTCGCGTGCAGTTAGTAACCAGAATTCAGCCCAACCGGTTAGCCCAGCCCAATGTTTGGTCCCCTGAAGATGGTATTTTCCATTTTTTTCAGAAAAGGAAGTCTGCATATTCAGTGCATCGCTACCATAGTCAGGTTCGGTAATCATCAATCCTCCCATGTTTTGATGTTTTAGGAACCGTTCAAAGACGGGCGATTTGGCATCTTTCTGGGCATATTTGGCTACTGGTTGGAGAAACAAAGCGGAGTTGATGCCAAAAGTTAGTGATAAAGCCAGCGATTCGTACGAGGCCGTCGCCAGCAAAGCAATACTTTCGTCTATTTTGCAACCACGACCTCCAAATTCAGCGGGAATTCCAACAGCCAAAGGGTTTAAGTCCATGATTTCGCGCATCACAAATGGCGGCATTCCGCGTTTGACGGCCATTTGATCTATGTCGGCACGAACATGAAAGACATGTTTCATTCGCACTTTTAGGTTATTTAGAAACTCACTGAAAGGTATATTTTGCAAATTCAGTTCAGTATTAGTGATTTCAAGATTTAATTTTGTCTGATTCATCAATTCCAATATATGTTGTTAAGAAATATCTCTAAAAGGTATGATTTTGGACCAATGGAGATTTTAATTTGTAAAATGAATAACATCAAAGCAGGTTGAATGTTTTTGTTTTACTTTTAACACACCAAATTAAGTCAGTCCCTTTTCATGAAATGTGTAATTTTTAAAAGTCTGTCCATACATATATTCCAAAAATTAAGATAAAATGAAGAAGAAATCAAATAAATTTTTGCCTTACATTATTGCTTTAGTAGTAATTCTGATCATAGTATTGGTCGTTGGTAAAAAACAAGGTTGGTTTGGTAAAGAATTTCAAATAAATGTTTCAACCAAGATTGTTGACAGTAGAACAATTACTGAGTTGATAACAGCCAATGGCAAGGTTCAGCCTGAAACTGAAATTAAAATCAGCCCGGATGTTTCGGGTGAAATTATTGATTTGAATGTTGCAGAAGGCGATGAGGTGAAAAAAGGACAGCTTTTGCTGGTGATTAAACCTGATATTTATATTCAGCAGTTAAATATGTCTGAGGCAAGTTTAAGTTCGTCTCAGGCTCGTTTGGCACAGGCTGATGCCCGATTGATTGAAAGTGAATTGTCTTTCAAACGCGCAAACTCACTGTTCAAACAAGAGGCAATTCCGGTCTCTGATTTCGAAACAGCACAAGCTTCATATAAAGTGGCTCAATCAGAAGTGAAAGCGGCACAATTCGCGGTAAAATCTGCTGAAGCATCTGTTGCTCAGGCACAGGAACAACTTGTGAAAACAAAAATTTATGCTCCGATGGATGGAACCATTTCGCGAAAGAATGTTGAAAAGGGCGAACGCGTTGTAGGTACCAATATGTATGCAGGAACCGAATTGCTTGTAATTGCCAATTTGCATCTGATGGAGGTAAAGGTTGATGTCAATGAAAATGATATTGTACGGGTTAACCTGAACGATACAGCTTTGGTGGAAGTTGATGCTTATTTAGGCCGGAAATTTAAAGGAATTGTGACTGAAATTGCCAATTCGGCCAATGTGGTTGGCGGTTCAACCGATCAGGTGACCAATTTCAGTGTGAAAATTCTCTTGCTTGATAATTCATACAAAGACCTTACTGATTCCATCGCGGGCAAGAAATATCCTTTCCGCCCGGGAATGTCTGCAACTGTTGATATTCAGACTGAAACAAGGAAGAATGTAATTACAGTTCCGATTCAGGCGGTTACATCCCGTTCATTAAAGAACAACACAAAACCAGACACGAAAAAAGATGAAGCTGCAAAACCTGAAGGTGAAACAGAAGCAGTTACGACACAGGAAAAAAAATCGCCTGAAGACAAAAAAGTAGAGGTAGTATTTCTTTATAAAGATGGAAAAGTGTTCAAACAACCTGTAAAAACAGGTATTCAGGATAGTGAGAACATCGAAATTCTGGAAGGCTTAAAAACCGGTGATGAAATCGTTGTAGCTCCATTCAACGCGATTAATAAGCTACTCAATGATAGCTCATTGGTTAAAAAAGTAGATGAAAAAGAACTGTTCAAGGTAAAAAAATAGTATGATGGTATTTAATCTGAAATTACAGCAAGGCTTAACATTTCCTCTTGGGCTGACTCTTTTGGCAATAGCTATCCTTTTAGAAAGGTATTTTTCAGGGTCAGACTTGATTGATTTTATTGCTGGCTTTTTGTTTGGATTGTCAATGGTGTTGAATTGCAACTTCATTTATACTATTTCACGCCAGAAAAACAGAGCTGCATAAAAATTGAAATTAGTTTACGTCTAATTTAATGGTTGTTAAGAATTCTGTTTTGTGACCATTCCGTAGAAAAGAATATTTAGCATTTCGTCGATTGATTTCTGAAGTTCTTCGTCTGAAAGGTTTTTCAGGATGAGTGGAACTTCAAATCCATGCAATGCGGTGACAATGGTTTTGGCCGTTAGCTCCGGATTTTGAATAGTGAAAATCGTTTTTCTGATACCATCTTCAAGCATCTCTTTTACCCGGGTTACTTCTTCTTCGAAGTGATCGTTTCTGAAATTGTTTACAAAATAAAGGTTGTCAAGAAGGTCATTTTTAATGGCTTCGTAATAGTTAACCACCATTTTTAAAGTCCGCATCCTGACATAGATGTATGTTTTCAATTTTTGTATCGGATCTTCAATCTGGCAAATCTGTTCTTGAATTGCTTTTGCCCTGATTTCACCCTCAGTATCGATTACAGCCTTAAAAATTTCATCTTTACTTTTGAAGTAATAATAAATGGTACTTTTCCCTTTTCGGGCTTCATGAGCAATATCGTCAAGAGCAGTTTTTTTGTAGCCAAAACGCGCAAATACCACTCTGGCGGCCTGAATAACCTGTTCCCTCACTTCGTCTTTTCCTGTATTTTGTTGGTTATTTTCCATCGTCTTGTATTTTTGACAATTGCCGCACCAATATAGTGGTAGTTTTTGGATTCTTCAAATAGATTCGGGTGCTGGTTTTAGGTAACTGCAATGAAAGCATTTCTGATCTTATTAGAGATTTAATGCCATTTGTAAAATAAGCATACCTGAAAGTTTGATCAAATTATCCGTGCCAGGCTCTTATCCTGTTGGTAGTTTTCAAACAGTCGATTGCAATATTCACATTGCTGACCAACTGAAAGTCGAACATTCCCACGCAGATAAAGTCGGCACCATTGTCGTAAGCCCATTTAAAACCATCCTTCGGTTCAATTGCACCAGCGGCTAACACTTTAAAGCCCATTACCGGCACTGTGGCTTTGCTTACAAAGTCAATCGTTCGTTCGGGAAATAAACAGAACATGTTGTTGTGGAAGCGGTTGTGGTCAAGGTATTCTTTTCCGTCAACTTCGAACGGGAACCGGTTTTCGCGTGGATGTGCTGACCAGTATTGATCGTGATGCATGGTTTTCATGTAATAATCAGGAACAATGCCCTGATCGGCACAAGCAATCAACGATTCGACTGAATGTGCTGCCAATCCTGCCGTGTAGCCTTGTTGACGAATGTGTTCCAGCATTTCATGAATCACTTCTATTTTATTGTCGCGAACCAGCCAGTCGCACCAGTTGCCCTGAATCTGAATGATATCAACTCCGTAATCAATCGCTTTATCGATGAACTCGAAATAGAGTTTCTTATCGGTGTGAGGTCCAACTTTCGAAAGCGCATTATTATCAAGTTTGGGTCCCACCTGCGAAATTACCTTGATTTTGCTTCCGGACATTTTTTTGTATTTGGCCAGAAGTGGATTCGATGGGAACCCAATATTGATCGTGTTGATTCCTGCTTGCTCAGCCATCATCAAAGTTTCATACACTTTTTGTTCTGTGTTGTAGGCTCTAAAAAGTTCAGGGACATAAATCAAATCGCGCGAATGTGCCCAGCCACCGATCAAATTTCCACCAGCTATGAGCCGACTGATTTCGTGTTTGCCGATTTTGCCTTTAGGAAGTTCACCTTTCAGGTCTTTTAGTGCTGTTTGTTTAATCTGAATGGTTGCTCCAGACATCACATCGACTCCAAAAGTTTTAAAGTTGCTCACTGCTCCCCAACCCATTGCTCCCAAGACTGGTAAGGTCGCAAGGTTTTTCAGTACTTCGCGTCTTGATGTGCTGCTTTCGGGTTCGGTGACTTGTTTCTTCCTTTTGTTTCGGTATATTTCGATCAATGTGTCGATGCTAAATCCTTTTTCGCGGTAAAAGAAAAGAAATAAGAGGGCAGCCGCTTCGATAAACTGCTTGTCAACAATGAACAAATGTCCGTCCGAAGCATTCATCATCGGATTTCCAAAAGGTGGATACGCAAAATAGTATAGTGTGAGTAACAATGCACCGGAAAGTGCTGCAATCCGATTGAACAAGCCTATAAATAGTGCCAGCCCGATGAGCAAAAGTCCGTACATATTTAATAAGTCGGTTACCCGTAAAAGTGCAGGTGAACTTGCAATCCAGTGGTAAAATCCTGAAAAAAATCCTGATGTATTTAGTAAATACCCGGAAGCGGTCCAGTTTCCCTGGATAATTTTTGTCAATCCTTCGTACAGAAAGTGCCAGCCAATGGCCATACGTAGAATGGTGATAAATAGGCGGTGATAGAATTTTGAATCATTAGGTTTCATAATCAATTAGTTGGTTAGGTTTTGGTTCTTTTGTTCCTGAATCAAGTTTTACGTTGAAAAACAAACAATTCGAATTTTAACATCTAGGTTAAAACCGGCCGGTTAAGTTGAATAAAAATTTGGAAACGGCCATTCTTCCTGATTTGTTTAAAAACATAGAAATGGCATCATTGAGTGACGGCTGAAGCTTCAGTCTAAAAAGACATTTCGTCAGGTTGTGAATTTCTGAAAAGGACAACTTAATGTGCATATAGTAATTGGCAAAAGATTTGGATTTTAGAACATTAGTTTAATCCGCTACTTTTTTAATAGATATCAAAAAACTACCAGTCTTGGTGAAAAAAATACACACTACCGAAATAAAATAAGTATAACTTGCGATCAGGTTTATCAGCATACTTGACACATTTCGCATATATGATTCATAAACTCATGCTAACTAAATATCCTAAACTAAACAGTCGAATGAAAAAGTCAATATTATTTTTGTTGGTAGTAAGTTTTGCTTATATGGCAATGGCGCAAGAGGCAAAAATCGACAGTAGCAAGTATCAGCGGTTCGTAACTTTTACCGCACAGCAGGATCATGATAACATGATGCAGCAATTGGGTATTACCGGATTAAGGCCAGGTCCAAGCGGCAATGATTCCGATCCGAACCATGCCAACACCGACGAATCATTGGCCAATCCGTGCCCACAGTTACCTGATATTCTCACCACTAAAAGCGGCAAAAAAGTGACCACGGCCGATGTCTGGTGGAAACAACGCCGCCCCGAAATTGTAGATGATATGGAAAGAGAAGTATATGGACGTCTTCCCAAAAATATTCCAAATGTAAAATGGACTGTTAAAATCACTGATCGGGAATTTGTTGGATGGACCCCGGTTATTGCCAAACAATTGATTGGGCATGTTGATAACAGTGAATATCCTTTGATCAATGTAGACATCAATATGATGCTGGTGGTACCAACGAATGTCAAAGGTCCGGTTCCGGTTTTGATGATGTTTGGCGGCCGTCCGTCGTTCCCTTCGCCTGCGCAGCCTTCTCCTGATGACATGGAAAAATTGAATACCGCATTTAAAGAAATGATGATAAAAAGTAACCCAGAAATGAAGGCTATCTTTGAGAAGTATCCGGCTTATACGCCGGTGACAAGATTAGCTGGCCCAAATTTTTTCGCACCTAAACCCGAAGGCGATCCTTCTCCGACAGAACAATTGCTGGCTGCTGGCTGGGGCTATGTTACCATCGATCCAAACAGCATTCAGGCAGACAATGGTGCAGGTATTACAAGAGGTATCATTGGATTGGTAAACAAGGGTCAACCACGCAAGCCGGATGACTGGGGCGCTCTTCGTGCCTGGGCATGGGGTGCTGCCCGCGGATTGGATTATCTTGAAACCGACACTTTGGTTGATGCCAGAAAAGTGGGCATTGAAGGCGTATCGCGTTATGGCAAAGCTGCTTTGGTCACTCTTGCTTTTGAATCTCGTTTCTCGGTCGGATTGATAGGTTCTTCAGGAAAAGGCGGAGCCACACTTCATCGTCGTAATTTTGGAGAAGCAGTTGAAAGCCTGACAGGTGGCGAATATTACTGGATGGCAGGAAACTATATGAAATATGGGGCTTCAAAAGCAGGTTTTGGCAGTAAAACAGGTTGCGATCTGCCGATTGATTCTCATGAACTGATAGCCCTTTGTGCTCCACGTCTAACATTCATTAGTTATGGTATTCCTGAAAAGGGAGATGCCAAATGGCTCGATCAACGGGGCAGTTACATGGCTACGATTGCGGCTGGAACAGCATTTAAATTATTGGGAGTGAAAGATCTTGGCGTTTCAAATGATTACCTGACAGAAATAATGCCTCCTGTCAATTCCGGTTTGCTTGATGGAGAACTTGCCTGGCGACAGCATGATGGCGGGCACACCGATGCCCCGAACTTTAAATATTTCATTCCGTGGGCCAGTAAGTTCTTGAAGTACGAGAAAATACCGGCACGGAGATAAAATTAATTTGCTTCCAAATACTTGATAACGAAACGGATTTCTGAATAACTGTAGCTTTCACCAATTGCCGTGCGGATTTCGTTAATTTGTTTTGTATGGTTTTTCTCAATATAAGCCGCAATGGTTTTGATTCTGGTTGCTTCAACAAATTGATCGATCTTCAGTTCGCCCAGCCCGACATAATGCGCCAGATGCCCTTCGATGGTCGAAGCCGCGAAATTTCTTTCCTGTGCGATTTCAGGAATCGACTTCCCGCTTTTGAACAATTCGTAACTGATTTGCTTGGTATCCATCGCTGCCTTTTCTGCTTCTTTTTCGGCACCGATAGGCAATTCCATTCCTTTTTGTTTACGATAAGCTATTACCATTCCCAGTATTTCCTTGCCAAACTGTTGCAGTCGTGTTCCACCCATTCCCTTTACTGCTTTCAGTTCGACCCTGGATATGGGTAGTGTTTGGGTGATTTCGAGCAGTGTATTCTGCGGAAGGACACGACGGATTTCGACATTCATGATATGCGATTTTTCATCGCGCCATTTCTTCAATTTGCTATAAAATTCCGGATGCATGGTGAATGATGACGAACTGGCTGTTGGCTGGCCTTTATGGCTTGTTTCAGGAATCTCGATGGCTGCTTTTGATTTGGTTTCAAGGTAGGTTTTAATGTTGAACCCATTTTTGCACAAATCGAGGCACACTTTTTTGGTATGAATCTCCTTTCGGAGTTTATCGGCAACATCGTTGAAGCTTTTCCGGACAGTTTTGTTGTCGGTATCAAAAGTTGCTTCAGCAAATGGTAGAGCGATTATTTGCTCCAGCTTTCCGGCGAAATAGTCGGAAGCTTTTTTTACCCGCTCCTGAAGTTGTTCATTTTTCTCAGCATTTAGTGCCGAAGCAATCAGTTGCCTGATTTGATTTTCGAATTTTCCCGCCACATTAATAAGTTCGGTTTGCAGAGGTATTGTCATGCCTTGCAGATTGGTTTTCAGGGTACCAAGTAATTGAGCTGCATGTTCCTCCCAAAGTTTTAGCAAATACTCAATCTGGCGCTGCATCGACTTAAAATCGAAAAGGTCATTTAGCAATTGTTGCACATATTCTTTGCGCGATTGCTCCAGTTCGGCGGGTCCTGGCTGCTTGCGTTCAACTTCAGTTGTAAATTGAATGACTGTGGTATCGTTTTTAACACTGAAATCGGCTATTGATGAGCTTAAAACCAATCCTTCGAGGGTCTTGCAACGGCTCAAAGCCACGTAAACCTGACCATGCGCGAACGATGCGCGGGCATCGATAATGGCCTTTTCGAAAGTTAATCCCTGACTTTTGTGAATGGTGATGGCCCATGCCAGTTTCAACGGAAACTGAGTGAAAGTGCCAATCACATCTTCGTCAATTTCCTGTGTGGTTTCGTTCAATGTGTATTTGGCATTTTGCCATTCCACTTTTGTCACATCAATTGATTCGGTGTCACCAGGGCACCGAACTTCAATTTCATTGTCAATAATATTGATGATTTTGCCAATCTTTCCGTTGTAGAAACGTTTTTCAGTATCGTTTTTGACAAACATCACCTGTGAACCAACTTTTAGTTCCAGTTCAGGATCGGTAGGGTAGGAGTACTCCGGAAATTCGCCCTGAACTTCAGCTTTAAATTTATACGATTTGGTTTTCAGCATGCCCAATTTGGCATCGTTGATCTGCTGCGACTGGTAATTGTGCGTTGTGAGCGTGATGTAGCCTTCTTTTTCATCAGGGTTAAAACCTGGTATGTAGCGTTTGTTCAATTCCTGAAGTGTGGCTTCATCCATCCGGTTTTCGCGTACTTTGTTCAGCAAGTCGATAAACCGCTGATCGCTTTGACGGAAAATATGTTTCAACTCGATGCCGATGAACTTGGAGCGCTGCAAAGCATGACTACTGAAGAAAAAACAGGTGTCGTAATAAGGTTTCAGGATTTCCCAGTCGTCTTCTTTTACCACGGGAGCCAATTGTTGCAAGTCGCCAATCATGAGCAGTTGCACCCCGCCAAATGGTTTGAAGCGGTTTTTGTACCTACGCAAAACCTCATCAATTCCATCCAGAATATCGGCACGCACCATGCTGATTTCGTCGATCACCAGCAAATCGAGGCTTCGCATGATGTTGATTTTTTCGCGGCTAAATCGTTTGATTCCGGCAGCTACATTTCCATCAGCAGGAACTGCTATTGTTCGCTGATGATTGGGATCAACCGGAATCTGCGGCCCGAATGACATCTGAAAAAATGAATGAATGGTAACTCCTCCAGCATTGATGGCCGCCACGCCAGTGGGCGCAACTACCACCATCCGTTTGGGCGATAGCTTTTTTAGGTTTCGCAGAAAAGTTGTTTTGCCGGTTCCGGCTTTACCGGTTAGGAAAATATTCTGGTTGGTAAATTGCAGAAAATCGAAAGCAAGTTCGAGTTGTGGGTTGGTTTGGGATTCCATGTTAGTTCCGTTCTGTTGGAAGTTTTATGTTTTAACAAATATAGAGAATTCAAACCATAAAAATGGCAGTTTCAGTGGTCATATTCTGAAAAGCCATGTAAAATGGGAACATTCAAAACAAAAACAGCAGCCCGAAAACCCTTTCGAACTGCTGTTTTTTGTATTATACTGATCACTTTATCGTTGTAGCCCAAATTAAATCCATCACTTTTTGAAAATTAGATTCGGGTATTTGGTCTGCATTTCCGCAACAACCTGTTCGTGTGGTATCCCCTTCCCGATGTCTAATTCTGCAATTCCTTCGTCAAGAAAAGCTTTTAATTCATCAGTTAATTCAATTTCATCAGAATCAAGCTGAATTTCGTAACCATTGTGCTTGTAAAGCTTAACACTATTTTTTGGCAATAGATTCAAAACCCTTTTTAATTCAGGAAACAAACTTTCTTCAATATCGATTTGATACGTTTTCATTTTCAATTGTTCTATGTGTCGAAGTTATAAAAAAATGAAATAAATAGCCAACTCGCTCTTTCGGATTTGCAAGCATGTTGTTCAAAGTAGCAGTTGTAGCTTTGTAAGCCGCAACTCTTAGCCAAAACAAAAACAGCAGCCCGAAAACCCTTTCGAACTGCTGTTATTTGTATTGTTTGATCACTAAAAACTGCGACTGACCACTTTTTATGCTCTTGCTTTCGGGGCTTTCAGGGTGCGTACCAAAATGGTGGCAACTACAAGGAATACTCCTGCCATGATATATCCATAATCGTAAGCGCCGGTTTGGTCTTTAATTGTGGCAGCCAGCATGGCTCCGAAAACTCCGGCAACGCCCCAGCCAGTAAAAACCATCCCGTAATTGATCCCCAGATTTTTCATTCCGAAGAATTCTGCGGTGGTAGTTGGGAACAGTGAGAAAACAGCTCCATAAGCCAATCCAGCCAATGCTGAACCTATGATTAATGTTGGAATGGAAGTATAAAACATGAAAAGAAACATGTTGATTGCCTGAATCATAAAGACAAGCATCATGGCACGGGTCCTTCCAACTTTATCAGATAATATGCCAGCACCCAAACGGCCTAACGCATTAAAAACCGACAAAATGACTACCAGCCAAAAACCAGCTTTCCATTGTGCCTGGGCTTCTGCAATTTTGGGAAGGTGTGCAATCAGCATTAAACCGGCGGTGGCTGCTAATGCATACATGATCCACAACAAATAGAACTGTGGTGTTTTGGTTACTTCATTCCATGTAAAGTCATTTCCTTTTGGTGCCGGGGAACCCTGACTGACTGCTGCCTTTGAAACTTCTGCTTCAGTTGGATTTTTCAGGAATATGGAAAACAAGGAAACGGCCACAATTGCAAAGATACCGAGTACAACAAAAGTGGTACTGATGTTGTATGTTTTCAGCAAACTTGCGGTGATTGGGGTGATGTAAACCGGTGAAAGTCCGACTCCAGCCACCACGATGCCGGCTATCATTCCTTTTTTTGACGAATCGAACCACTTCATGGCACACGGTGTGGCGGCTGAATAACCGAGACCAATTCCGGTAGCACTAATGACTCCAAAGGTAAATACCAGAAGAAAATGGCTGTCTTTGGTTGCAAAGCTTGATAAAATCAAACCGATTCCAACCATGAACCCGCCAAAGATAGAAACCAGCTTAGGACCATATTTATCCTGTGCCCTACCGGCGAAAATCATGGTAATTGCAAAAACTGCTGCTGAAACAGTGAATGGGAGAGAGGCTTCACTGCTCGTCCAACCCCAGTTGTTGATAAGCGCTTTACCAATTACGCCCCATGAATAAAGGACTCCCATAATCAGGTTTATGCCCAAAGCGGCAAAGGTGATGATCCACCCACGTTTGTTAGTTGTTTCGTTCATTTTATTAATAGATTTTTAGGTGCTTAAAATAATGTATAAATATTCAAATTCACTAATTGTGAATGAGGAAAATAAAATATTGATGTAATTTAGTCCCTTATTATCCAAAATCATGATTTGTTCAACTCTTCATATTTAACCTGAAATAACCATGACTCCTGTATTTTTTCCTGATACAACAGAATTCCGTAAATGGTTGGAAACGAACCATCGCACTGAAGAGGAATTGCTGGTTGGATATTACAAAGTTGGCACGAAGAAACCAAGCATGAACTGGTCGGAATCGGTTGATGAGGCACTTTGTTTCGGTTGGATTGATGGTGTGCGGAAATCAATAGATGGGGAAAGTTATTGCAACAGGTTTACGCCCCGCAATCCTAAAAGCAACTGGAGTGCGGTGAACATCAAGAAGGTGGAAGAGTTGATACGATTGGGAAAAACGACTCCCGCAGGATTGGAGGCTTATGAAAAACGCTCGGAAGCCCGATCTGCAATATATAGTTACGAAAATCAACCTGAAAAAATGGATCGCGAGTTGGAAATCCGTTTTCAGGAAGATCAACAAGCATGGAATTTTTTCAGTTCCAAGCCTACATCCTATCAGAAAACAATGGTTTATTGGGTGATGAGCGCCAAACAGGAATCTACAAGAATTTTGAGATTAAACAAGCTCATCGAAGTCAGCAAGCTTGGCAAACGACTTTTCTAAAGACTTATCATGAAGAAGGTATCCCAGGAATTTCAGGTATTTGTAAAACCGGTAGGTGCTACTTGCAATTTGGCTTGCCAGTATTGCTATTACCTTGAAAAGGGTACTTTGTATCCTGACGAAAAGAAATTCTGCATGTCTGAAGATTTACTTGAAGAGTATATTGTCCAGCACATCGCCGCTTCTTTGGGACCTGACATCTTTTTCTCCTGGCATGGTGGCGAACCAACTATAGCCGGATTGCAATACTTTCAGCGCATTGTTGAAATTCAGCAAAAACATCGACCTGAAAATTGCACAATCATTAATGGCATTCAGACCAACGGAACTTTGCTCGATGACGATTGGTGCCGATTTTTGGCCACCGAAAACTTCATGGTTGGAATTAGCCTCGATGGCCCGGAGGAATTGCATTCCATTTACCGATGTTACAAAGATGGACAATCAAGCTTTGAGAAAACAATCCGTGGGTTTCAGCTTTTAAAATCTTATGGAATCAATTGTGAAATACTTTGCGTTGTAAATGCACAAAATGTAATCCATCCACTTCGGGTTTACCGTTTTTTCAAAGAACTTCAGGCAGAGTTTATCTCTTTTCTGCCTTTGGTTGAAAAACTACCTTCCGGCGAAAATCGGGTTTCAGAAAGATCTGTTCCGGCGAAAGCGTTTGGCGAATTTTTAATTGCAATTTTCGATGAATGGAAGGCTTTCGATATTGGAAAGATAAAAATCCAGATTTTTGAAGAAGCTATCCGCACTGCTTTCGATCTTGAACACACACTTTGTATTTTCAAGAAAACTTGTGGTGGAGTGCCGGTGGTAGAACACAATGGTGATTTCTATTCGTGCGATCATTACGTTGATCCGAATCACTTATTGGGAAATATACACGAAACTACGTTGGTTGAATTGCTTGAAAGCACGTCGCAGAATGAATTTGGTCAGGAAAAGTTACGTTCATTGCCTGACTTTTGCCTTAAATGCGAAGTCAGGCAAATGTGCAATGGAGCATGTCCGAAAGATCGGTTTATTGAAACTCCGGATGGGGAACCAGGCCTGAATTATTTGTGCGAAGGATACAAACTCTTTTTCAATCACTGCAAACCGTTTGTTGATCAAGTTGCCAAAGTTTGGCGGGAAAGTCCCATCCCCAATCCTTCCCCGAAAGGGAAGTGTGTTCCTTCCTGAAGGTTCTGAATAAATTAATTTTAAAGTTGAGCCCGAAAAATCAAAAATCCATAAATCCCTTGAAGTAGGACTTAGAAGAGTTCATTCAGACCTTTGGGAACAGAATCAAAGTTGGAATGTTTCGAATTTTTCTCTGCATAAAAATCCCCCTTCGGTGGATTTAGGGGGCTTTATTTCAGCTTCTCCTTAAAAAACGCAATCGTTCTTCCCCATGCCAGTTCAGCGGCTTCTTTGTTGTACCGTTCAGGGTTTGTATCATTGTTAAAAGCATGCGAGGCACCTTCGTACATGTAGCGTGTATAATCGATGTTGGCTTTTTTCAGTACTGCCTCAAACGCCGGAATCCCTTTATTGATGCGCTCATCGTTGCCAGCATAATGCAAAAGCATGGCAGCTTTAATTTTGGGAACATCTTCGTCCTTGGGCTGCATACCATAATAGGGGACAGCCGCCACCAAATCCGGCGAATTTACAGCCACCTGATTTGTCATTCCACCACCCCAACAAAAACCGGTGCACCCAACCTTCCCGGTGGTTTGCGGATTGGTTTTTAAATATTGAACTGCTGCAGTAAAATCCTTCTTCGTAGTTTCAGGATCGAGTTTTTGAATCATTTGTACAGCCTCTTCCTGAGATTCAGGAGTTCCACCTTGTGAAGAAAGTGCGTCGGGGGCAAAAGCAACAAAACCTTCCAGGGCCATTCGTCTGGCAACATCTTTAATGTGTGGCTGAAGTCCCCTGTTTTCATGAATTACGATTACTGCCGGATATTTTCCTTCTCCTTTTGGTTTTGCCAGATAAGCCAGTACCGATCCGGAAGCACCTGAATAACTGATGGTTTCGGTGAAAAGGCGTGGATCATCAGAATTGGTTATCTGAGCTTTCAGGTTAAGGGTTGACAACATCGAGAAAGCAATAACTGAACCTCCGGCCAATGCGACCGAATTTTTAAGAAACTCACGTCGGCTTTTTTTGTCGATTTTATAATCAAATTCACAATTAGTATTACGTTGATTCATAGTTAGTCCTCCTTTGTTTTTTTTGTTTCCAATGTTTTTGAATGATATTTAAAGGTCAATAAAATTACAACTTATTGTTCTGATAATTGTTCAAAACACCCAAACATTTGTTTTGCTGCTGCTCAAAATATCTGGGTTTCGATTGGTAATAAAATAAAATCAAAATTTTTGTCGTTACAATTGTTATTTTTAGGCGCTCATAAAAAGTCGAAATTTTTAATCATTTATATATGAAATCATTCTTAGTTATCATTGCAATTCTGTTAGTTTTTAGTGGCTGTGTACGAAAGAACAAGGTTCCGACAGCTCAAACCTTCACCAATCCTGCCATGCACGAGGTAAAAGTGGAAGAAGTTATTCAGGCCTCAAATTATACCTATTTGAAGGTAAGTGAGAACAATGCTAAAATCTGGATGGCCGTTAATCGCCAGGAAGCCTCGGTAGGCGAAGTTTACTATTACGAGCAAGCGCTCGAAATGAACAATTTTAATAGTAAAGAACTAAAAAGGACATTCGAAAAGATATATTTTGTTCAGGGTCTGAGTAAACAACCTATTGCTGCTCCTGCGCAAATGCCACAGGCCAATAAACCAGTAAAGCCAGCGTTGACCATGAAGGAGAGAATATCTGTTGCCCCTGCTGAAAATGGACTTACAATTGCCAAATTGTTTGCAGAAAGGACCAATTATGCAGGTAAAAAAATCAAAATGAAAGGTCAGGTAGTAAAAGTCAATTTGCAGGTGATGGGCAAAAACTGGGTGCATATTCAGGACGGAACCAAAGATGGTGAAAACTTTGATCTTACAGTTACAACTCCTGACGAAGTGAAATTGGACGACATGGTTACTTTCGAAGGGACAATCAGTCTGAAAAAAGATTTTGGGTATGGGTATTTTTATGAAGTAATAATGGAAGATGCCAAACTGGTGAAATAAACTGCACCTTTAAAATAGAAATAAAAGACTCTGCTGGATATGAAAACTACGGCAGGGTCTTTTTTATTTAGGGGAATTTATATAAGAAAAAATATGAACCCCTTCTTCAAAAGGATGAGAATTTAAATAGTCTCAGAATATATACACTTCATCAAGCGGGTAAACTAAAAGCCACTTCTTTTGATTAAAAAATGATATGATCCTTAACTCCGCAAAAGAAAAGTAATAAAAATCGGGAAGCCCTGTAAAATCAAGCCTTACAAAGCTTGCCCGATTGATGATTTTTCACTTATTTAGGTGAAAAACATCGTCGCGGATGAAAATTAC